>Ga0209284_10002235_pt1 | contig 27001 bp, 25 predicted proteins | sample FRY03_FD_187211 | JGI IMG/M metagenome (GOLD analysis project Ga0209284, IMG submission 187211) | Freshwater microbial communities from Lake Fryxell liftoff mats and glacier meltwater in Antarctica - FRY-03 (SPAdes) (version 2) | ecosystem: Environmental > Aquatic > Freshwater > Ice > Glacier...
CGTTGTAGCGGTAGCAGAGTTGGAAACTTTTCTGGCAGCTATGCCGATTGCAGCGCCAACGCTGGTCGCCGTTGGGGCGGTGGCCGTTCTTGACCGTGTCGGAACTATCGCAATGGGGGCACAGGATGGGATGAGTATGTAGCATGACACCAATATAGCGAAATCAACTCATATAATCCATTACCACCGAAGACGCATAAAAATGGATAATTTAACCTTAAATTTGCTGGGTATGGTTAATCAGAAACTCCCCAAAGTATTCATTTCCTATTCCCGCAGAGATCTGGCCTTCAAGGATGAATTGAAAACTCATCTTAGTATACTGGAACGCTATGATCTGCTGAAGGCTTGGTCCTGTGAGAAAATCGAGGCTGGTACCTGGGATTCTCAAATTCAGACTGAGCTAGACGAAGCTGATATCATTGTGTACATGGTGTCGCACAACTTCATGGCTTCGGGGTATATTATGGAGCAGGAAGTAGCCAAAGGTATCAAAATGGCGCAGGAAAATCCCGAGAAGAAAATAATCTGCGTGCTGGTTAAGAACTGCCTATGGAAAAGCTGGTCGTTCATGGAAGATAAATTTAAAAATGTGTTGGACAAAAATGGTAAAGAAATCTTCTCTAAGGATTTAAGTAGGTATCAGTTTTTACCTTATCACCAGTACAAAAATCAGGAAGGCATAGCCGTACGGGAAGAGATCGTGGCGCTGGAACAATGGGGGCGGTATCCCTACGATGTTTCCAGCGTGGCCTACACGCAGGTAGCCGAGCGGATATTGAGTGAGGTTACCCGTAAGAATTAGAATTTTAAATTGTAGGTACTTCCCCAAAGGCGGCCCTCCTCCAAACCAGTCGGAAGAAAGCAGCTCTTGCTTTTTTGGTTCAAAAGCTCAATTCCTCATCACTTGGAGACAACAGCGGGCTGCTCACAGAAAATGGCGACTTTTCTAATCTGTAAGGGGCCTTCCCGGTAGGTGCCCAAGTTTATTCAAAATGTCAGCCTCATAAAGTACCAAATACGATTTTCAGATTTATAAAAAATAGTCAGCCTGATCATACCTTTGAGATACGTTTAACCACTAATTTTACAATCTTAAGTTAGTCATCTATACATTACCGATACGAATGAAAAAATCCTTTCTTAACGATGCTACTGTATACGCCCTCCACAAATGGTTTGGATTGGTGGCGGGTCTTTTTTTGCTGATGCTGAGTGTGACGGGCGTAATGCTGGTCTTTAATGAAGAAATAGATACTGTTTCCAATAAAGAAGTAGTACTGGTTCAGGAAGCAGGTACCCGCCTACCGGCTGAGGAGCTGGTAAAAACGCTTGTTGATAAATACCCGGAAGCTTCGCTTGGGGCCACATTCCTTTACCCGGATTCCCCCAACCGGGCGGTGATGACCGAATTAACCATCGATAAAGTAAGATGGTGGGTTTATCAAAGCCCTGCTACCGGGGTTATCCTCGGTAGCAGGGAACGCAATACTACCTTCATGAAAAAGGTGTTACATCTGCACGAGCATTTAACCTTGGGTGATACCGGGCATGTAATATTGTTGTTTGTAGGTATTTCGCTTTTAGGGTTGGTAGTAACTGGTGTATGGTACTACCGCAAGTCATTGTTTTCGGTATTTAAAGTAGGTGTTCGAAATAAGAATGCTTTTCTGATTAACTCCGATTTGCATAAGCTCGTGGGAGTGTTAAGCTTTTTTTTTCTGTTTATTACGGCAGCCACGGGGGTTTTTATGCACTGGGAAAAAGTTGAGCGGATGCTGGGAGAAGCCCCGGCAGCTAGCCCAACTCCCCAAGCCGAAGTGAAGGCGCCTGACTATGCCGCCTTACCCTTGGAAAATAGTCTCAGAGTAGCAGCTACCGCAATCGAAGGTTTCGTGCCTGCACAAATTAAATACCCTAAGGCTGCCGGCGGAAATGTTGTAGTTGCCGGAGTTCGTCCGGAAAGTAACCGTCTGTTGGGGGAATATCCCTCCTCCGTGGAAGTGGATCTAACCAGCGGTGAGGTAGTCAAGATCGAGCATTTGGAAGATCGCGACCTGGAATCAAATGCCGAAGCGGCCGTGGAGCAAATCCATTTTGGGCACTATGGCGGATTGTTCGTGCAACTCCTGTATGGTCTCGGAGGTATTGGTCTCAGTACCATGACGATCACGGGCTTCGTGCTCTGGTGGAAAAAGCGTCGTTCGAAGAAGAAAGCTAAAAAAGTGGTAAGTATGGCTTAATTCAAACTTATTTGCGCACAGAAAAATAGATGGGGCATAAAGAATTTGAACCTCTTTATGCCCCGTCTTTTTTGTGTTTAGAATTTATCTTAAATCTGATACTAATCAGCCGATTAAATGGCGAGCCATCTGCAAGCCTGACTGGAAAGCTCCTTCCACATTTCCCATACCGAAGCCGTCACCACCCATCAGCATAGGGTAGGGAGTGTTGCATACTACGTAGGCCTGTGGATACCGCTTATCGGCCAAACTATACCGCCACCGATGCACATGATAAGTCTCAACGTTTTCAGCAGGAATCCATTCGGTAAGTTGGTCCAATAAGTGTTTCCCAACCTTCATGAGGTCCATTTCTAAATGTTCGCGACTGTACAACGGAGTCGCGTGTATCGTGACGGTGGGTTGTTCGGCAGCAATTCCTTTTTGTTGATTATCGGCTACCCAGGCAATATCTCCCTCATCAAAATTAAGAATTCCTGGTACTGGTATTTGGCTTTTATCTTTCAACACTGCCATCACCGCAATACAAGGCTGGTAGTTAATGGTATTAAATGCAGAAAGCTCAGCGGCCGAGAGCTCAATAGAGCTATCGCGGAGAAGTGTGTAGGCCTGCGGAGCAGGGATGGTAATAATAAGCGTATCGGCTTCGAAATGATGACCAGTATCTGTTTTAACCACGCAGCCATCAGAGGTCTTATCTATCATCACTACTCGTTCTCCGGTTTTAATGTTGAGTCCATCCGCCATGTATTTAGGAACGGCACTCATGCCTCCGGAGCCTATGTAACGTGGGTGTTGAAAATCGGCTTCTTGTAAATTCCACTCTTTTACTACTCCTACGGCTTGCAACTTCTGTATATGCTCCTGAAAGTCAGGAGTGCGCACCGAAAAGTACTGGGCTCCGTGGTCGGCGCGGGTAGCCAATAATCTCCGGGTAGCCATCCGGCCACCGACGCCCCGGCCCTTATCGAGTACAGTAACATCCCAGCCGTTTTGCACAAGTTCACGTGCGGCGGTTAGTCCGGCCATTCCGGCTCCAATAATTACACAAGATGCCATAGTAATGAAGAGAGTTTATAAAGTAATTTAATGGTGAGTGCGAGATCGTGACACGCAGGCTCTTGAAAAGTTGTCAACGCTGTTTTATTCTACTACTTTTACTAATAACAAATAATCCGGGATTTTGTTGAAGCTTAGCCCTATCTTACTGCATCTGTCTAGAAAAACGTTGAAGTCCCTATTAGCTGGAATAGTGTTCACGTTATCAGTATATTACGTAATATACTCCCACGTTTTTTACTGTCAGACTGTTTCTTTTTCTAATCTTACAAAAGTAAACAAAAAGCTGTATGTAAGTGAGGGTATTGTTGATAATCAGCGTATAAGGATGTATCGGTCCATTGTCAGAGCGCAGCAACGCGTTAGATCTTTTTGGGGCGATTTGGTGGGGAATGCCACTATTATACTATGTAGTAGTCCGGAAGAATATCAAAAATACTGCCACAGTAACGAGGGGGCGGGATGTAGCCTGGGCACTCCATGGGGTGACTCCTACATTGTGTTAAATCCTTATGGACTGAATGAAGACGTTGTTAGTCATGAAATGTGCCACGATGAACTATTTGCCCGCCTGGGTTGGTGGAAGACTACTATGCAGGTTCCACAATGGTTTAATGAAGGGTTGGCGCTGATGCTTGATTATCGGTTTGTTTCGGATACTGACAGCCTAAAACGCTACAACAGTTATAAGGACGAATGGATGTACCTGACCTACGGAGCGCAGGAAGCACTCGAACTTCGAAATCTGGAATCAATGAAAGGGTTCTTTGGGGGAAATCAGCGGCACGTGATGCTGGCTTATATGACAGCGGGGATGGAGGTGTCTTACTGGCTGATGCTGACGGGTAAAAATAACGTTCAGGTGCTCGTGGATGCCACTAGTAAAGGAAATGATTTTATGCAGACATACGACAGCATGAAGAAGGCGGGAAAAACGCGTATGCCTGTACCTCCTTCCCAGTATCCCCTTCGATGATAGTTGGCGCTAAACGGCTGTATCAGTATTTTTTGTAGGATAATTGCAAAATCATGCATTATTTTGGCATTTACCAATTATCCTAGCAGGACTGATCCTGAAAGACCTCTCTCTCTTATTAATCAACCATTCGATATTTATGCAACAATTAGAATTGCTCGATTACATTGTTTTTCTCTTCTATTTCGTGGTGGTAGCCGGATACGGGTACTGGGTATACCAACAAAAGAAATCAAAGGAAGCATCCACAACTGACTTTTTCCTGGCTGAAGGATCATTAACCTGGTGGGCTATTGGTGCATCATTAATCGCCTCCAATATCTCGGCGGAGCAATTTATCGGAATGTCGGGAAATGGATTTTCAATGGGACTAGCCATTTCTACCTACGAATGGATGGCCGCTGCTACACTGATTATCGTGGCGGTATTTTTTATGCCAATATATTTAAAAAACAAGATTTACACCATGCCGCAGTTTCTCAGTCAGCGGTACAATAAGAGTGTGAGTCTAATCATGGCGATTTTCTGGTTAGCGTTGTACATTCTTGTGAACCTTACTTCCATTCTCTACTTAGGAGCCCTCGCGGTATCGGGTATTTCGGGTCTTGATTTTACCCTGTGTATGTGGGGACTGGCTACCTTTGCCATCATCATTACCCTGGGAGGAATGAAGGTGATCGGTTATACCGACGTAATTCAGGTGTTCTTCCTTATCATTGGTGGTCTTGCCACTACCTACCTGGCACTAACTCTGGTAGCTGACGATGCCGGCCGTCAAGGGATGTTAGATGGCTTTAAAGCCATGACGCAAAGCCACGACGATCACTTTCACATGATTTTTGAAAAGGGCACTCCCTTTTACTCTCAGCTACCTGGTCTTACGGTACTGATTGGCGGTATGTGGATCGTGAACTTAAACTATTGGGGTTGTAATCAGTACATTACACAACGGGCGTTGGGTGCTGACCTCAAAACAGCGCGAAACGGTATTCTCTTTGCTGCAGTTTTGAAATTACTGATGCCGGTTATCGTAGTATTACCAGGTATCGCGGCCTATTCATTATATAGCCGTGGTATGTTCCAGGAAGATATGCTAGGTCCAGATGGCCTGATCAACCCTGATAAAGCCTACCCGGTACTCCTAAACTTGTTACCCGTAGGCCTAAAGGGTCTTTCGTTTGCGGCTTTGACGGCAGCGGTTGTTGCTTCGTTGGCTGGTAAGGCCAACAGTATCTCGACCATTTTTACCTTGGATATTTTCAAAAACTATATTGGGAAAAATCATTCCGAAGCGCAACTCGTTCGGATCGGCCGTTACGTGGTAGTAGTGGCCATGGTATTGGCCATTGTGGTAGCACCTTTTATGGGTATTGACAAAAAAGGAGGTTTTCAGTTCATTCAGGAAATGACTGGACTATTGTCGCCGGGTATCTTTGCTTCCTTCATCATGGGTTTCTTCTGGAAGCGTACCAACTCCGCGGGGGCGTTGTTCGCCATCGTGGGAGGCTTCCTGATTGCGCTATCAATGCACAACAACTGGTTACCCTTCGCCGACTGGTCGCAAGTGCCGTTCCTTGACCGCATGGGATGGGTATTCCTGATCTGCGTATCGGTGATGGTTGTGTTGGGTTATGTGGCACCTTCGCAGAACAGAGGCATGGAAATCGATGTCTCTATGTTCAAGACGCACCGCTCGTTTGCGGTTGGTGCCTTTATCGTGATTTCACTTATCGTTATGCTTTACACTTACTTCTGGTAAGCAGTTAAGTAGGTATTTAGTCATAAAAAAGGCCGCTCGAAATGTTTCGAGCGGCCTTTTTTATATTTGTTTCTGAACGCCTTACGCCTCAATTTCTTCCTGAATCGTAATTTTCAGAATCTTGTCTCCCTGACGGATTTCGTCAATAATCTCAATACCTTCTACTACCTTACCGAAGCAAGTATGGTTGCGGTCGAGGTGAGCGGTATTATCGCGGCTGTGGCAGATAAAAAACTGCGATCCGCCGGTGTTACGACCCGCGTGGGCCATGGACAGTACGCCACGGTCGTGGTACTGCTTTTCGCCGTCTAGTTCACAGTTGATTTTGTACCCAGGACCTCCGCTGCCGGTTCCTTGGGGGTCACCACCCTGAATCATGAAGTTAGGGATAACCCGGTGGAAGATCAGGCCATCGTAAAAGCCCTTTTTCGATAGTTCCACAAAGTTTTTTACCGCAATGGGAGCGTCGTCGTCGTAAAATTCAATTTGCATTGTCCCCTTTTCGGTGACCATTTCTGCCTTTGTCATAAGAATATACTGTGTTAAATCATCAATTAGCGCACAAAGGTACTACGGATCAACCGGGTTTTACAACCAATTGCCTAATTTGGGCTTTTAACACAACCGATACTATCCTAACTTCCCATGAAAAACGTATTACTATTGGTAGGCTTGCTACTAGTGGGTATTTCTGCGCAAAGCCAAACCTTCGATGTGTACTTTACCACTTCACCAACGCTGACGCCCAACGGACAAACAATTCTTTTTATCTATGAGTCGGATCTGTGGAAGGTAGCCACTGCCGGCGGTAGTGCTACCCGACTGACTGCTATGCAGGGGGCCGAAAGCCGCCCGCGCGTATCGCCGGATGGTCAGTGGGTTGCTTTTACGGGTACCCAAAACGATAATTCGGATGTATACGTGATGCCTATCAACGGCGGCCCGATCCGGCAGTTGACGTACCACAGTACTTCTGATGTGGCAGAGGGTTGGTCGTGGGACTCCCAAACTATCTATTTTAAGTCGGGAGTACAAAATGGTGGAACTGCCTATACAGTTTCACTAAACGGCGGAACGCCTAAACGGATATTTGGCCACTACTTCAACCGTATTCACGGTATCGCCGAGGCACCAACGGGTGAGCTATATTTCAATGATACGTGGGAGAGCGATAATCAGGCCATGCGGAAAGGCTACAAGGGAGCGTTCAATCCTGATATTCAATCGTACAACGTGAAAACGAAAGAATACAAAAAGTACACCGACTACCTCGGAAAAGATATGTGGGCTACCATTGACCGCGCGGGGAAAGTTTACTTTGTATCTGACGAAGGCAACGGACAATACAACCTCTATACCTTCACCAATGGGAAGAAGGAAGCCTTGACCAACTTCCCGGATGCGATAAAATACCCTCAGGTAAGTGCCGACGGACGTACGGTTGTGTTTGAAAAAGGGTATCAGTTGTGGAAATATGATGTAGCCTCCCGTCAGGCAACCCGGGTTAATATGGTACTTCCCCAAAATAGGACCTTACCAAACTTGCAGGATTATAATGTAAAAGGTAAAGTGTCTACGTTTGACGTAGCTCCTGACGACAAGAAAATTGCGTTTGTATCGCGGGGAGTTTTGTTTGTGTCGGATAAGGAGGGGAAGTATATTCAGCAGCTTACTACTCGCCCAAACGAACGGGTAGTGGAGGTAAAGTGGTTGGCTGATAGCCTTACGTTGCTATACAGCCAAACTGTGGCCGGCTATACCAATTGGTTTACGCAAACTGCGGACGGAAAAGGGGTAGAGCGACAACTGACCACCGACCAGCAAAATAACCGGAGTATATCTTTCAACAAGGCTCGTACCAAGGCCGTTTATTTCAGTGGACGCAACGAAGTACGGTTGCTGGATATTAAAACGATGGCGAGCAAAACTTTACTGCGAGACGAGCTTTGGGGTCTCTATAATGATACTCCCCAGTTCTCGCCTAATGATGAGTACGTGGCCTTTACTGCCTATCGCGATTTCGAACGAGATATTTTACTCCACCACCTGGACTCCGGAAAAACGATGAATCTTACGCAATCGGGTGTTTCGGAAGCCGAGCCCGTATGGTCGCCGGATAGCAAATACCTGTACTTCGTGGCTGATCTGTTGCATCCCAACTACCCCTTTGGCTCGGATGAAACCCACGTGTATCGGATGGCGCTTACCAAGCTGGACGACCCATTCAGAGGGGAGAAGTTTGAGGAACTATTTAAAAAAGAGGAGAAAAAAGCCGCTCCGGTTGTGGAGTCTTCTAAGAAAGATAAGAATACGAAGCCAGTAGTCGTTGCGAAAGTAGAGAAGCCCAAGGTGAGTATCAAGATTGATACCTTGGATATTATGGAAAGGGTAGAGGCAATGGGGCCGGAGTTTGGTGCCCAGGGGGACATTTCTATGACGCAGAAAAAGGATAAGACGTACGTGCTGTATGTATCAAATCACGATGAAGGCAAGAGAGCGCTCTGGCGTACCACCCTCGAACCATTTGAAAGCCCTAAAACTGAAAAAATAGAGGAGAGTGTCTCTTCCTACCAATTAATTTCGGCTGGTGAGTCGAGCTACTTATTGGTGAATGGTACGATCAAAAAAATGACCGTAGAAAGTGGTAAAACCGAAGCGATCGCGATGGATTATACCTTTCGTCGGAATCTGCGCGAGGAATTTGAGCAAATGTTTTATGAGGCTTGGGCTGGTATAGAGGAGAATTTCTACAATGAAACCTTCCACGGGGCCGACTGGCAGGCCGTGCGGGACCGCTATGCGGCTTACTTGCCTTATCTCACTGATCGGTCGGATTTTAGAATGCTGTTCAACGAAATGTTAGGTGAGCTGAATTCTTCTCACCTCGGTTTTTCAACCAACGGCGACGATGAAAAGGTATTTTATAAAAATGCGACCATGGAAACCGGGCTCTTGTTTGAGAACGAGAATCCTTATTCCGTGGCGCGAATTATCAAAAGAAGTGCTTCTGACAAGGCGGATAAGAATATATTGGCGGGCGATGTGTTGACGCATGTCAACGGCGAAGCTGTTGATGTAGCCCAAAATCGTGACTATTACTTTACGCGTCCTTCGCGCGACAAAGAAATTACCCTGACTCTACGGCGGGTAGGAACAGATACCAGCTATGCGGTACGCCTACATCCCGATAATTCCATTGGGAATCAACTATACGATGAATGGCAGGATTGGAATCAGGAATACGTAGACACCAAAAGTGAAAAGCGGATTGCGTACGTACACATGAAGAATATGGGTATGGGTGAGTACGAAAAGTTTGCTAAAGATATGACCCGCGACTGGTACAAAAGAGATGCCTTGATTTTGGATCTCCGTTACAATACGGGCGGAAATGTACATGATCTGGTTCTGCAATTTCTATCGCAGAAAGCGTATTTGAAATGGAAGTACCGTGAAGGTGCCTTGGCTACGCAGCCGAATTTTGGCGTGTCGGATAAGCCGATTGTGCTGCTCATGAACGAGCAATCGCTGTCTGATGCCGAGATGACGGCCGCTGGCTTTAAAGCCTTGAAACTTGGAAAGATAATCGGTACTGAAACCTACCGTTGGATTATTTTTACGTCGGGAAAAGGTCTGGTAGATGGGTCGTTTTATCGGTTACCGGCCTGGGGCTGCTATACACTTGATGGGAAAAATCTGGAAAAAGAAGGGGTTCAGCCGGATATCACCGTTCGGCAGACTTTTGTGGATCGCTTGAATGATCAGGATCCACAGCTAGACAGGGCGATTGAGGAGATATTGAAAGATTTGAAGGATTAAGTAGCTAAAAAGGGCGGCCTCGTAACGAGAGCCGCCCTTTTTAGTACAATAACAGTATCCTCTTTAGAGGGTGTCAAGCATAGCAAGAGCCTGATCGTTAAGCATATCTTTTTTCAGTTTCACAAACCGGGCAATTTGGGTTATTGTCTCCCCTTTACTCCATTGATTGCTGCGGGCTGGACGATTGATCCATTCCTTCACCGCTACTAACCGGTATACATACTTGGTCGTTTCAGCATTGAGACGAAGGGCATAATAACTATCCTTATTCTGCAAGTCCATGTGACGAATGATCCGGTTTGGTCCGGCATTGTAGGCTGCCGCTACCAAAGCCCAATCGCCTAGTTCACGATACAACCACTTCAAATACTTAGCAGCTGCGTGGGTGGACTTGATAAGGTCTTTACGCTCATCCAGAGAGTCACTTACGGCAAGGCCCAGACCCTGTGCGGTAGCTGGCATTAGCTGCCAGTAGCCGGCGGCTCCGCTAGGAGACACGGCATTGGAATTCATTGCACTTTCGACATAGGGCATAAACTTAAAGTCGGCCGGAATACCGTAGCGCTTTAATATTGGCTCAACAATTTTAGCATTTTTCTTAATACGCGATTTGGATCGGGTAAAAGACGGATGATCATAAAACTGAATGGCCTGCTGGTAGCGTTTTGCCACGAGCGATTGTTCGAGAGGGAGTGTATCTCCGCAAAATTGGATATGGAGAATACTGGTGTCAAAATTGATATCTTCAATCACGTCAACCACCACTTCGGGGTTGACCTTATTTGTTGTGCGATTAAAAGAAAATACCCCTAGCGAAAGAATAGATACTACTACTAATAGGATTCGTATCATACATAGTTAGGTTAGTTCTACATTATTTAATATTCTGCAAAGATAACATAATTGAACTTAAAAGCTCCCACAGTTGGCTAAAAAACTGATATACAGTGGGTATAGTATTTAGTAAACGGTCTTAAGTTTAAACATTTCTTTATCTACTTTATTCGTTAAATGCAAATTTTATTATTTCATAATACGCTGTTTATACCAAATAATCCTCGGTTTTATACCTAGAAAGCCGTAGGTTAACCTGAAAAGTGCCTAAATAATGAGAAAAGGTATTTTGGACTAAAAAAAGAAAACCGAATAAATGAGGGAAAATGAGATGGGCTTACACTTTTTCGAATCGTGTAGACCAGATCATTAGTATTAAATGGCGAAAGTATAAGAAAAGAAAGTTTTTATATGGAAATAAAACTATACGTTCACAATGCGTACGGGATTTACAGATTGTAAGCACTAACAATTCCGTAATGATCTTATGATTATACTCATTGTAAAATCAGTAAACTTGATCCGGAAACCGGAAAATACGCTATCCCTAACGAATTGGCTTTAATAAGATGATAGATAAAGGAAGGTAAATAGCCGTTGGCAATTAGCTTTTTATGGGGCTAATTATCAATGATCTATAGAAAATGTCATCAAGCATTAAATGCAAACCAATTCTGCATGAGTATTTAGATCAGTTGATTTACGACTAATTATCCACTGATACCTGGTACTTGGATAAAGTACGAATGTAAGTATTGCGTCAATAAATGCATAGTATAATTTAGTAAACGGTCAGGGCTAATGGGTTGGGTTAGTTGTCACGCTCATGAATGGTGGAGGTGCGATAGCGAAGAAAGCCACCTTCGCGTTTGGAGAATACCGATCTGATTTCGACAACAATAGAAAGCGCAATTTCCTCGGGCGTAATAGCGCCGATATCTAATCCTACGGGTGCGAAAATGCGCTTCATTTGGTGCTCCGAAACGGGTTCTCCTTCCTCAGCCAATTCGTTGAAGATCTTTTCGGACCTTACCCTTGGGCCCAACATGCCAATGTACGGGGCATCACTAGGCAGGAGGGTAGGGAGGTTGCGCTTATCGGTTTTGTAGTCGTGCGACATCAGGATGACCGCGGTATATTGGTCGATGAGACTTAAATCAAAATCTTCGGGTGCAACAACGGCATTGACCAGAGCGGCTACCTCGCGGTGAATCTTCGGCGGATTGGCAACAATCGTAACGCGCCATCCCGCTTCCCTAATTACTTTTGCCAACGGAAAAACGTCATACTGATACCCCATCAGGATAACATGTAATTCGGGTGGAAGAAACTCAGCAAATATATCTAGGTCCCGGCCGTCGCCGAGGGTGAAGGATAGCGCCTTCGACTTATTCTTCCGTATAATCTCTTGTGCTCTACTATCAATTTGTTCGATTAGTTTACCGTCGCCGAATGCGTTTAGACTTTGGCGGTCGGTATACCGAATCATGTGACCGGCGGACAGGTCATTGATTGACCCGTCTAATTCTGTAATGGTCAATAATACATTGGTCTGACGATTTCCGGCTACCACACTCTTTAATACTTCAATGGGGCTATTGGGGTCATTGGGTTCTAAGGGAGCCAACAATACATCAATGACTCCGTTGCAGCCCAGGCCGACGCCGATTTGATGGGCATCATCCTCGGTGGTGTCGTACGTTACGAGGCTTGATTCCGTCTTTGCGATTGCCAATCGGGCTCTTTTTAGGGCGTCTCCTTCGAGACAACCACCACTAATACCACCCACCCACACGCCGTTATCCATGACCAGCATCCGGGCTCCGGTACGCCGGTAGGAAGATCCTTCTACCCGAACAACCGTGGCAAGGGCGGCTCTAATATCCGAGTGATCAATGGTGTCGAATGCTTTGAGAATGGATTTAATTTCTTTCATGGTTACCGGAGGGTTTCGATCAGGAAGAGACTACTCTTTAAAGCGGTATTCTTTGGTTGGTTGATATTGCAAAAATAAAATTATTCCTTTCTTTACTACAAAAACGAGGGCAGTGCTGTAAATGTTTTAGCACTAGGTACCCGCGGAGGTAACTCCGCCTTTGAGGTGTTTAAACCGATGGTTTGGGAATACCTCTGATAGTAGCTCATAGGCCTTACGGCTACGGATTCCGGACTGACAACAAAGTACGACATCGGGGTAAGCCAGAAGTTCGTTGAAATGCTGTGACAATGTTTTGAGGGGCCAGTTGACTCCACCAATATTAAAACGATCAAACTCTTCGGGTTCACGCACATCTACGAGGAATGGGGGAGCAGTCTCTTGAAGTTGTTTTTGTAGCTCATCAAAATCTATCTCAACCAGGTCTTCTGTGGGTAGGGCACAGGTAGTACCGTAGTTATTTTGTAAGGAAGTAATGGCCCGCGACCCTTCGCGGGCGGCGAAGCGGTAGGTGTGAAATGAAGTACCAAGGGCATCATAGACCAATAACTTACCGGACAGGACCGTTCCCAGTTCGGTAATGAGTTTGATGGCCTCCATCGCCTGCAAAGAACCCACTACGCCGGGGAGTATGCCTAGTACACCGATTTCGGCGCAATTGGGTATTTCGCCTTCGTTGGGTTGGGTCGGATAGAGGCACCGATAGGTAGGGCCACCTTGGTAGTTGAATACACTTACCTGCCCCTCAAATTTATAGATAGACCCGAATACTAATGGTTTGTCCAGTAATACGCAGGCGTCATTGACCAGATAACGGGTAGGGAAATTATCTGATCCATCCACTACCAGATCGTAGTCGGCTATAATTTTTAAAGCATTATCTTTATCGATACCATTGGTGTAAACCTGAATATTTACATGGGGATTTTGAGCCCGTAACCGTTCAGCGGCCACTTCGGCTTTGGGTCTTCCTACGTCGGCCATTGTATATAGTACTTGGCGGTGAAGGTTGCTAATTTCAACCCGGTCGAAGTCAATGATACCTAATGTCCCTACTCCGGCCGAAGTAAGATAGTTAAGAATCGGGCAGCCTAGTCCGCCGGCACCGATCACAAGTACCCGGGACTGCTTTAACTTTTGTTGACCCCGTTGGCCCAATTCAGGTAGAGAAAACTGTCGTGCGTAATAATTTTGCTCTGAAACCGAGAACATATTTTGATAGAATTGTTTAGTAGTATATCCTTGATGTATCCTTTTTATTACCAATAAATCTTTAAAAAGAAATATAAATAGGCATTTTTGGAACAATAATCTGGCTCGGTTGGTTTGCCAGTAGATCAAACTAACCGTAAATTTTGCTAATTACCTTACTCTGATTTTAATTCCTCTAAAAAATAAAAATGGTTACCGTTCAAGAAGCAAAATCACTGATCAAGTCTAGTATTAAAGTACTTTCTACCATTGAAAGGGGCATGAGGGAGTCGGTTGGCTATGTTTTGGCCGAGGATGTGCTATCACCATTGGCACTACCTCCCTTTCGGCAGTCCTCGATGGATGGATACGCTATTCACCACGAAGATATAACTGAGGCGGGTACGAAGCTACCCGTCGTGGGCGAATCACAAGCCGGAACTTCCACCCCACTCGTATTGAAACGCGGTACGGCGGTACATATTTTAACCGGAGCACCGGTACCGGATGGAGCCACGGCGGTGGTCATGCGGGAAAAGGCCGTGCGTGATGGAGATACCGTCAGTATTGAATACTACCCGGTAGAAGACGGAAAGGACGTACGGAACCTGGGACAGCAAATTCAGAAAGACGAGGTGGGTATGCCCAAAGATACTTTTCTGACGCCCGGTTCGGTTGGTTTTTTGTGCGGTATGAACGTACAGAAGGTGATAGTCTACCGTAAGCCTTCCGTTGGTATACTGGTTACGGGCGATGAACTCGTACAACCCGGTAACGATTTGGGTTTTGGGCAGGTATACGAGGCCAATTCATCCATGCTCGAAGCCGTGCTGAAAGCCGAGGGAGTAGAGAAGGTTTCGGTAAGGTACGTTCCCGACAACAAAGAAGCTACCTTACAAGCGCTGCGGGAGTTAACACAGGAGTTTGATGTAGTGCTTACTACGGGTGGCGTGTCGGTCGGGGAGTATGACTACGTAGGTACTTCACTAATCGAAATTGGGGTAGAGGAAATATTCTATAAAGTGAGGCAACGACCGGGAAAACCCGTTTTTTTTGGTAAAAAAGGAAATACCATTGTTTTTGGCTTACCCGGAAACCCTGCGGCTACGTTGGTATGCTATTACCAGTACGTACTTCCTGCCCTTCGGATGATGTCGGGCCGGAAAGACTGCTTCCTACCTACGCTACAACTTCCCATTACGCACGCATTTTCGTTTAAAGGCGAGCGCGATGAGTTTTTGAAGGCCATTGCTACCACCCGAGAAGTAACACCTTTGGATGGACAGGAATCTTTTGTCTTGCGGTCATTTGCCATTGCTAATGCCCTTATTTATTTGCCCGTCAGCCAGAATTCTGTGGAACCGGGCGATATGGTAGAGGCACATTTGCTACCATTTTTTTGTTAGAACCATCGAAAACCTAGTAACGTGAACTTATCTATTCTCTATTTTGGCATGATTGCCGAGGCCGTTGAACAAACCACCGAAAACTGGATTTCTGTTGAATCCCTCACCGTAGCAGAGTTACGAAGTCAGTTGTTGGAAAAGTATCCAATCTTGCGTGACAGGAAGTTTCAGATTGCGGTCAATCAACAAATCGTGGAAGACAGCCTGACCGTTCCAGCCCAGGCTGAGATAGCCTTATTGCCCCCGTTCGCAGGAGGATAATAATTAATTTTCACGGGGTCGCCCATGCGATGAGTGATAGAATATGTATTCACTCACTCTATCACTCACTTATTCTATCATTGATTTCAAAAGCAAGCGAATATGTCACATAAACCCAAGAAAGTATTTGTTGAAGGACCCATCAGTCCTCAGTTTATCTCAAACTCCATTGCGAAGCATCAGTCTAAAACTGAGATTGGGGCGCATTCGATATTTCTAGGCCAAATCAGGGCGGATCAAAAAGAGAATGGTGTCGTAACGGGGATCGAGTACTCTGCTTATCCCGAAATGGCGGAGGGCGTCTTTCATCAGATCCGGGAGGCGGCTTTTGAAAAGTACGAGCTCACCTGTATGCATATCTACCATAGCCTAGGCATAGTGCCTACCGGGGAGATAAGTTTGTTCGTTTTTGTTTCTTCACCACACCGAAAGGCTACTTTTGAAGCCCTGGAATTTATCGTGGAAGAGATTAAAGCCAAAGTACCTGTTTTTGGAAAAGAGTTGATTGGTGATTCTGGTGAGTTTGCCTGGAAAGAGAATAAATAACCTCCGGCCGTCGGCTCACGGCTGTCGGCTTTAAATTACTTTTTAAAGAAAAAAGGCCGAAAGCTGATCGCCGACCGCCAATAGCCACTCATGGTTGATATAACGCACAAGACAAATACATTACGGATTGCTACGGCACAGGCTACGGTAGTTGTTAGCAAACCCGAAACCATCCGGGCGATTCAGGAACGTACCGTACCCAAAGGAGATGTTTTTGAGATGGCCAAAGCGGCCGGATTACTCGCGGTGAAGAAAACTGCTGATTTGCTACCTGACTGCCACCCGTTACCCATTGAATACACGGGTGTGTCGTATCGCATCGAAGATCTCAAAGTGGTGATCGAAATGACGGTCAAAACGATATATAAGACTGGAGTGGAAGTTGAAGCCATGCACGGGGCGTCGGTAGTTGCCCTGACGATGTATGACATGCTGAAACCCATCGACAAAAGAGTTGAAATTCATACGATCCGGTTGTTGGAGAAAAAGGGCGGAAAAAGCGATCGGAAGGCTTCCATGCCGGAGTTAAAAACAGCCGTCATTGTGTGTTCGGATAGCATCTCCAAAGGATTAGGAGAGGATAAATCCGGACAACGGATTATCGAAAAACTGCAACCTTTCGCGATCGAAGTAAGTGATTATAGTATTACCCCGGACGAAAAAGAGAGAATTCAGGAAAAGATAAGAAGTCTTGTTTCGCTCAACTACCAGTTGATTATTCTGACGGGCGGTACGGGTCTCTCGCCAAGAGACGTGACACCCGAAGCCGTGGAAGAACTATTGGATCGTCCGATTCCTGGAATTGGTGAAGCAGCCCGTAGTTACGGACAAGAGCGGATTCCGACGGCGTTACTGTCACGGGCCGTTGCCGGACTCATTGATAATACCCTTGTGTTGACGATGCCCGGTAGTACCGGAGGTGTAACCGAATATATGGACGCACTCTTTCCGCACGTATTACATGTTTTTAACGTTATGCAAGGTGCAAAGCATTAGATGTAGTATAATCCTCATTTTTAAGTAGATAAATTTTTTTAAGTAGATAAATTTCTCCTCATGCCCCAGCCAATCGTAGATACATTCGGTCGAGTACATACCTACCTTCGTATATCTCTCACGGATAAATGCAACCTGCGTTGTAATTACTGTATGCCGAAGGAAGATATGCAGTTTATGCCGTCGGCGTGGTTGATGTCGGCTGATGAAATACGTACTTTGGCGGAGGTATTTGTGGAAATGGGCGTGCAGAAAATCCGTTTGACGGGTGGGGAGCCTCTGATTCGCAAAGACGTTGGTGCCATTATTGAGTCACTTGGACAGTTACCTACTTCGCTTACTATCACGACGAATGCTGTTTTCGTGAATCAATACCTGGATACCATGAAAACAGCGGGAATACGTTCGCTGAATATTAGTTTGGATACCTTACAGGAAGAGCTTTTTAAAACCATTACGCGCCGTGATCATTTCAAGAAGACACTGGATAATATTTATTTATTGCTGGCCGAAGGGTTTAGCGTAAAGCTGAATATGGTGGTAATGCGTGACCTGAACGTAGAAGAAGTGAATGATTTTGTGGAGCTAACCCGTGATCAGCCCAATCTACACGTTCGGTTTATTGAATTTATGCCGTTCAACGGTAACCAATGGGATTTCTCCCGCATGGTTTCTTTTAAAGATATGCTGGATACCATCGGTGGTCGCTTTGAGTTTGAAGCTTTGCCGGGGGAGGCACATGACACCGCCCGGTGCTTCCGGGTTCTTGGCGGAAAGGGTACGTTCGGGATTATCAGCACCATCACGAATCACTTCTGCGCAGGTTGCAACCGGATTCGCCTCACGGCCGATGGTAAGTTAAAAAACTGCCTTTTTGACACCGATGAAGTAGATTTACTGGCCGCCTTACGCCGGGGCGAGGACGTTCGTCCTCTCATAACAGCACATTTTCAGGCCAAGCATTTTGCCCACGGTGGGCATAGTGACTTTACTGAAAAGGGAGCCAAGGCCGAATACGAGCAGAATCGTTCCATGATTGCCATCGGCGGATAAACCGTCAATGGAAATCTTACTTCTTTTTGTTCCTTACTTTTCTTTCCTGAACAAATAGCGGGTAATAAAAATCCCGGTTGGGCCACCGGCACCCGGACTCACTACCCCGGGTGTAACGGTGAAAAGCTCCCAGCCATCGGCATTCATCTGTGATATTTTCTCCAGAATCAATTGCTCATTGTTATTGATATTCTGGAAATTGATACCAGCCAGGCTGAAAAAGTTCTTCATATCAATCTCATCTTTCGTGCCTCCTTTTTCATTGATGAGCATTCTGGAACGTCCAGCTCCACCCGGTACCACTGATTCAATGGTAGTGACCTGAGAGTACTCGTAGGAGGGTACTGCGGGAGCCGATTTGAAAGCGAAAAAGCCTCCTGCGATAGCAAGGACGGCGATAAGCGCAAGTAGATTTTTCATATTGAGAAGAACAAGAAGGTGAGAATGGTTATCAGTTTACTTTACTTTGGTTTTTAAAAACGAAACAAGTACTTCCAGACCCTGATCAAACCGGTGGTGGTTATTAATGATGAGGTCAGCTTCGGAGCGCAGCGGTTTGATAAATTTATCGTAGGTAGGAGCCACGTGGTGCTCCCATCGGTAGAGTACGTCGTCGAGATCGTAGCCACGTTCATTATTGTCTCTGATAATGCGTCGCTTGATTTTGATATGTTCTTTGGCGTCCACAAACACTTTTAAGTCGATGAGTTTGGCTATTTCCGGGAAGTGAAAAACGAAAATACCTTCCACTACGATAATAGGCGTTGGGGTAAACGTAAGTACCTTAGGTTCCAACAATGGATTGTTGAAGGTGTATTCTTTTTGGTGCACTACCTTACCCTGACGCAGCTCGGATAAATGCTGCGCAAAAAGTTGGTGGTCGATAGCCTCCGGAAGATCAAAGTTTTCTATTCCATTGAGATCCTTGGGTATTTCGTGAATGGGTCGGTAGTAATTATCCTGCGAAATCCGGCATATTTCCTCATCGCTGAATGAGGAAAGTAAGTTTTTCATGAAATAGGTTTTACCGGAGGCACTTCCCCCTGTGATACCTACAATGAATGGTTTTATAGTTGGCTGATCCATTAATTAGTGCTGTTCCCTGCCCGAGGGTAGGTGAGTTTTGTTAAAATTGGGGGCGAATATCAGTAAAAATACAAAGTCTGCGAAGTAGTTTACAAAAGTAATTGTTTGGGAGGCGGATTACCTATTCTACGATGGCAAGTTTGCCAGCATTACTTTCGGCCCCATCGGGCGCGACCAAAAGAACCAGGTAAATACCCCCCCGGGCGCGTCGTCCCGTGTAATCCAGGAGATTCCAGGAAGCGGTTCCGCCCTGCGAGCGGGTTTCGTACAGCAGCTTTCCAGAAAGGTCGGTGATTTTAATGATAGTACCATCCATCAAACCTTTGAACCCAACTAAACCGCCATAACCGGGTCGTACCGGGTTGGGGAAAATAGTGATAGTACTTAGAGTAGGCTCGGGAGTGGTGGCATCAGATCGATAAGAAACCATTCCCTGAGGTGTGTCACAGTACAAACGTCCCATAGCCTCGTCGTAGTATAAAGCCAGAATCTGATCAGAGGGCAGCGGACTATTGGATGTGTCAAACTGACGGATGAGCTGGGTTCCGTTGGGGTTGAATAGGTATAAACCATTCCGGGTACCTACCCATTTCCGGTTTCCGGGTTCGGTGATTATGGAGGTATTCACTTCATTGCTTAGTAAACGGCGCTGACCAAATATTGGCAGCATGGCGTTGATGCTACCATTTGATAAAACATTTTGTGGTAAAAAATAACCCACGCCTCGGTTGCCCGCAAACCAAACCAGCCCATCCCGATCAATTGAGAGACTTCTAACCAGTGAAGACGGCAGACCTCCGTTGTTGGGCGAAGTTGAAAGGTAGCGTTGTTGTAAGTTGGATGGATTTTTAACCAGAATACCTCCCCCAAGTGAGCTTGGCAAACGGATCCATTGCAAACCATTACGGTCAATTATGATGGAATCCGTACGATTTGTAATCGTTGTATCCGTCGTAGGAGGGCTGTAAGAGCGATAGGCACCCTCATAATTAGTGACAAGACCATTTTTACCATCAGCGATCCAGATAGTATTGGCTGCATCGAGTAGTGCTTGCTTTGGTTGGGTAAGTATAGCATCGCGGAACGCGGTAACCTGATCCTGCGGTGTGAGGACGATGACCCGGCTATCAAGAACTGCCACCAGCCGATCATTCAAAATCCGGAAGGTGTAGCGTTGACTGTTGCTTGGGTACACAATCTGCCAGCTAGTAGTAAGTCTCCGAAAAATGCCTTGTCCTGCTCTTCCGGTGTATAAGTCGCCCCGAAAAGCAGTGATAGCAACAGGCGGGAAAGGTACAGGAACTGGTTGCCAATTGCCGAAAAATTGACGGTTAATTGCCGGGTTCATGGAGGTGCCCAGAATCCCGGAGGAAGTACTGGCGTACAGACTATCGCCGGAAAAGGTAATCTCCGAAACCGCTACTTCGGCTCCTGATGGACCAATATATCGATAGTTTTCGCGGACTTCTCGCTGTTTGGGATCGAGTACGACTATGCCAAAAGCAGTACTTACGTAGGCGAGCCCTTCGTGAAAAATAATCTGACTACTCCGTCGGTTGGCTGGTAGTCTGGGGGTATCACGCAGGAGCGGCCATTCGATAATCTCTTCGGGCTCGGCGTTTTCGTTGAGGTATACTAAGTCGAGATTACCGCTGCGGTAACTGAGCAGAAGGAGCCGGGTAGTGGGCTCGTAGGCCATACTACTGATACCCGTATCATGCAGTCCGTTTATTTTAGAATAGAGCGTAACACTATCCTGTTCGGGATCATAGCTGAATAAACCATTGTAGGTAGCGCAAAAAAAGCGATTCCCTACTTGCTCGATGTGTTGTCCGGAAAGGTAGCTGAAATGCGTTTGCCAGCCCCCTAAGGGTATCTCCTGAGCGTAGGTAGAGATGCAGAAAACAAAAAGAAAAACGGATAAGACCCCTGCTTTCATATCCCGTAGGCGGTTAGAACGAGAGTCCGGCCGGGTACCCTATTGCGGTGTTCACCCAGATAAATACCTTGCCATATTCCAAGGTTAAGCTGTCCGTTACTAATGGGGATACTCACCGAACGGCCAAGCAGCGAGGGCTTGATGTGGGCGGGCATGTCGTCGTTGCCTTCATAATTATGGAGGTAGTAAGGGGCATTTTCTGGTACTACTTTGTTGAAATGGGTTTCAAAATCCTGACGTACGGTAGGGTCAGCATTTTCGTTGATGGTAAGGCTGGCCGAAGTATGCTTGACGAACACATGAAGTACTCCGATCTTTACACGCCTGAGATCGGGTAATTCATTCACGACCCGATCCGTGATTAAATGAAACCCTCTTGGAAAGGATGGTAGTCTGAATTCACGTTGAAATGCCAGCATTCAATGTTTTGATTATGCAAGCTCACTACGTAGCTTAATGAGTTCAAGGGGGCTTAGCCTAAGAAATGAAGCCAGTATTTTGACGGGTATTTCGGTACCTAGTCCGGGATATTCTTCGTCAAAAAGCAGCAAGCGTGATTTAATATCGAAGGAGTTTAGCGTGCGTCCCAGTTGCCGTTGTTGCGTTACTTCTTCCAATAATTTTTGAACCAAACGCAGCCAGTACGGAATCTTATCATGAATATTCATCAAGTCTTCGTAACGCAGAATTAGAAGCTGGCAGTCGGTAACGGCCTGAATATTCTCGTTTGCCGGGGATTGATGACGAAAACTATCGGGCAAGACAGCAATGTGTCCTTGACGAATGAAATAGCGGGTTACCTCTCCATCCTGATCGAAGTGCAACACCCGAAGAGTACCTTGCATCACAAATCCAATGGTACGGCAGATATTCCCTTCGCGAAGGAAGTAGTCGCCAGCGTCAAGTTTAATCTCCTTTACGACTGACTCTAACAAGGTAAATTGGTCGTCTGGCAATGAGTCGTCTGGCAATGAAACATAACGTTCCAGAAAGTTCTTCAGTTGTTCCATAGTCTATCAAAACTCGCAATTCTGGTGGGATATTGCGATGGGGTGTGAATTATTATATTTCAATAAAGTTATGGTTTATTTTCCACAGTAACGATTGCAACGCCTCGGCTAGTTCCGGTACCGCAAGCATTTTTTAACGAGCTGATGGTAAATTGGGTCGTTGTCTTGGGCGAAACGGATATCAGGTACGGATTGAGAAAGGTTCCACTAATACCCGAACCGTCCGAAAGTGTAAACGACCAGGGAGGGAGTCCGTGTTTGAATTTGAGCCGGATACGGGTGCTATTTCCGGCGGTTATGATCCCTTGCCCTGAAACTTCTCCCACGGCAGCATCGGGCGCTATTACCTGAATTTCTTGCGGTTGACTGGCCACACCGGGGGCGGTTGCCACAATCCTGATTCGTTGGGTACTGGTCGTATCACCCTGGTAGGGAGGTGTTATTTTTACTTTCAGCGGGCTTTCTTTACCGGTAGTGGGCATGTCTACGAATTTCCCGGTGCTATCCGCTATCTGAACAATGAACTTATTGGCAGCATAAAAACGCCCCGAACTGGTGAAAGGAACGGAGATTTCGCCACCCGAGCAGATGAGCGTTTGCGACGGCTTTTCCATGGTCAGGGTAGATGGCGGCACATCCACTGAAACGTAGGCATTACCCGAAAATGCCCCGACACCACATAGGCCACCAGCTGAGGTGATCCGGTACGAAGTAGTATTGTAGGGGCTTACTCTTACCGAATAGGGTGAAGTAAGGATATTGTTTTCGTAAGTACCGTCGGAAAGCAGTACAAACCAAGGCCCACCACCCTGGAAGCGAAGGGATAAGTCAGCGTTGCCGCCCTCTTTTAGCCGAACGGTGTCTTGTTGAAGTACGGCGATAGTGGGTGCAACCACGGATATCTTTGCAGAATCACTTACCAGTCGGGGTGAGGTAGAAATAATCCGTAAAGTATATTCTCCCGTAGGTGTACCTATAGGCACTTTTGCAATGATGGGTCCGGTAGTATCGGCGGGCGAGATGGTCTTAAAAACTCCGTTCCGATCCGTAATCTGAATGACAAAGTTATTGCCAGACTTGTAAGCTCCCGTGGCGCTGAATGAGACCTGAAATGGGTTATTGGTACACACCCGATAGCCTTTTTCAGCTTCTTTAAGTGCCAGACGGGGTTCGGGATTGGCATCAACGTTTACGATCACATTACCCTCGGCGCTACCACTACCGCAGGCATTGGATACTCCGTTGAGGGTGTAGGTCTGGATTTTATCCGGTTTAATGGAGAAGTAGTAGGGATTGCTCAGGGTATGATTAACGGTAGTTCCTTCTGAAAGTTGAAAAGACCAAGGAGCCGCGCCGGTAAAGCTCACCCGTAGCTGCGCATCCTGACCAGGCATGATGCGGGAGGAGCTTGATCCGTCGGCGGTTTCGAGGCGGGCTGTAGGGGTGGGTAGCAGCCGGATGGTTACCTCACTTCCAATCACAGCCGGAGCGGTAGAAACTACCCGAATCCGGTAGAGGTATCCCCCTCTTTTGTCCGCTGGAATAACGGCTTTAATCGGTCCCTTTGCCACCTCCTCTGATATTTTGACTATCCTACCAGCTGCGTCAAGCAGTTGTACAGAAAACGTATTTTCAGGGTCAAACGAGCCGACGCTGGTAAACGGGACGGAAATAGAACTACCCGGACAAACCGATAGGTAAGCAATATCACCCGTAGCAATAGCCCATTTTTTAAAGATGGAGTCAGCCGCAATGACGCTTGACTTTGTATCGGTTCCACTAGTACGTAGCTGCGTCGGATTAGTTAGTAGCGTATCGGTCTGGGGGATAGTCGGAATTACCTGGGCTACCCCTTTTGAAAGTGTACCCAAAACAAGTCCCAGAAATACTGAAATAAAACAAACTCTAATCATAATGCAGAAAGCGTAATACTAATTTAACCTAAGAACGTCAAAAAACGGTAATCTGTGAGAATCGACGCTTCTAAAACTTATTGAACGGAATAATTTTCCCGGTATTTTGTCAGAAAAGGTTTTCGTAATTCTAATTGAGGGGCACCAATTTATTTCCCCGTAAAATGGGTACGACATCGTAGAGATCAGATTGCAGCGAGTAGGTAATATCTTTTTGAATACCTAACCGTTGCAGTCGGCGTACGTGCGACGAGTTTGCTACGAAAGCTGGTAGATTGTCCTTTCCTTGATTATAAAGCCTTTGCGCCATGAGAGCGCCATCTTCGATGAGCATAAACTGGTCTTTCAAGGCCTCGGCCAAAGCACCCGCAAAAAGTGTGTCTTCGAGGTTGGGTCGGCCCTTCCATCCGGCGCAGAGAACCAGAATGTCGTATTGCTCAGAGCGTAGTTGATTCACCAAAGCGCCCAGGTTGAGGAAGGCACCAATCATTACTTTCACCGCGGAAGGTTTAGCTTTGGCAATGGATAAAGTACCATTGGTGGTAGTCATGGCGATATTGGCTCCGATCAGGCTTTCCGACATATAGCTGAATGGCGAGTTGTCGAGATCAAAACCATCCACTTTCAGCGCGTTACGCTCGGCAGCGGCTAAATACCCTTTTTCCTGTAAGGCTTTACATTCCTCAATGGTAGCAACGGGGGTAATACTTGCTACCCCGTAGGCTAGGCCGGTGACCATGCAGGAAGTGGCGCGGAAAATATCAGCAACGACAACAATAGAGTTATCAAGCTTATGGAGGTGCAATAAATCGGGCGTCAGACAGACGTCAAGTTGTTTCATGTTGGGTATTCAAGTGGTGGAAAAGAGCCAGGTCAGGGTTTCCTGAACGGCTCGTAATCCGGATCGTTTATTTATTTAACAAATGGAAGCTTTGCTACCTGTGCTTTTAGAAGTCGTTCCCGTACTTTGACAAAGATCTCTGTACCAGGTTTTGCGTACTCAACTTGTAGGTAGCCCATACCGATGCCCTTTTGTAAGGTAGGAGACATTGAGCCCGAGGTAACCTCACCGATAACGACACCGTCGGCGGTGCACAGCTCATAATGACTACGTGGAATACCACGGTCGAGCACCTCAAAGCCAACTAACTTACGAGTAAGCCCCGCTTCTCCCTGAGCCTTTAATGCCTCGGAGTTGATGAATGGCTTAGTAAACTTAGTCACCCAGCCAAGCCCAGCTTCCAGGGGCGACGTGGTATCGTCAATATCATTTCCGTACAGACAGTACCCTTTCTCCAATCGTAGGGTATCGCGGGCCCCGAGACCTACGGGTTTAATGTCAAATTCGGCACCGGCTTCAAAGATGGCCTCCCACATTGCTTTGGCGTCTTTGGCCCAAACGTAGATTTCAAATCCCCCCGAACCGGTATACCCCGTGGCAGAAATGAGTACATCATCAATGCCAGCCATTATCCCGGTGGTGAAGGTATAGTACTCCATCGCCGGCAGATCTACTTCGGTAAGCTTCTGCAGGGTAGCCGTGGCCTTTGGTCCCTGAACGGCCAGCAGGCACAAACGGTCAGAAATATTCTCCATTTCTACCCCTTCTGTGTTATGACTCATGATCCAGTTCCAATCTTTTTCAATATTGGACGCATTGACCACCAGATAGTATTCGTTTTCGTTATAGCGGTACACCAGGAGATCATCTACTATTCCACCGGTGGCATTGGGGAGGTAGCTATATTGTACTTTCCCATCGAATAACGTCGAGGCATCATTGGCCGACACTCGTTGAATCAAGTCAAGGGCTTTGGGGCCTTTAACCACAAACTCTCCCATGTGAGATACATCAAAAACACCCACCCCGTTACGAATGGTATGGTGTTCTTCCAGGTCAGAACTGTAACGTACCGGCATTTCAAATCCGGCAAATGGAACTATTTTGGCGCCCAACTTAACGTGTACTTCGTGGAGGGGTATTGTTTTCATTCGGTCAGATACGTTTAGATGAAGTAGATGAAGGTGCAAAAGTAGGAAATGACGGGCAAAGGCTTGCCTTTTCCCGATAGTTTTGAGTAAAACCCCTGAGAACACACCTATCCTGAATAATTTAGTATAGATTGCGTAATCTAACTTCTTTCCTGCATGTACCGACCAATTCCTAATTCCATTCTTGTAGTATTCCTGGTAATCTTTTCGAGCGTAGCATGGGCGCAGTCCGGGGCATCTTACGATCCAACTACCTACGAAGGAGCCGTTATTAGTATTGGCAAAGGGGGTGGTTTTGCGGGTACGGTTCGGGAGTACCGCCTGCTGGATACGGGTCGGCTGTATCTTAAAGAACCGGGAAATACACACTTTCGGTTGATAAGGAAGAAATGTAAAAAAAAGGCTTACACCTGGTTTTATGAACTCGAAAGAACGGGTGTCCGCTGTATAGACTATCAGAATCCTGGTAATGTCTACCAGTTTGTCGGGTTAAAAGATGCCGCCCTGGATAAGCGGGTAACCTGGGGTAATAACGATTCGGAAGTTGCCCCGGAAATAACGGATTACTATTCCCGCTTTATGGCTTATTGGGTTAATAAGAAAACAAAGAAATAGCCAATCATTAAGATTCAGTAAGTGTCATACAATACTTATTTTCTGAAGCTGTTCAAAGTTTGTGTGGATTTATGAAAAAAGGCCGTAGAGCGTTAAGAGTATGTTTTGGATTGTACTAAACTAATAAAAAGAGTCAGTCGTTAAGCTAATTGAATCTCACCCGCTCGGGCGGCCCCGTCGAAAAAGCTTATGAAAGAGAAATTCTCTCCCATGACTGACTCTCACGGGGCAGCCCGCGCTGTGGCAATTTGTCGAAGAAATAATTGACAACAAAAGAGCCAGGCAACATTCTTTACGCACCATTGTTGATGCAATCCTCTGGATCAACGTAACAGGCTCTCAATGGAGAAATATGGACAGTAAGTAT
>Ga0209284_10002237_pt1 | contig 26986 bp, 15 predicted proteins | sample FRY03_FD_187211 | JGI IMG/M metagenome (GOLD analysis project Ga0209284, IMG submission 187211) | Freshwater microbial communities from Lake Fryxell liftoff mats and glacier meltwater in Antarctica - FRY-03 (SPAdes) (version 2) | ecosystem: Environmental > Aquatic > Freshwater > Ice > Glacier...
CGACTGCGGCCTCGCCGACTTTCAGCGCCGCACAGGTCGACTTCCCTATCAGGAGTATCGTGTTGCCGAGTAAAATCGGACTCGGGGGAGAGCAATTCACCGCTTCCGTCCAAGTGGTGCTGTCCGTGGACCGCCATGCGGTAGAAGTCGGATTCACGGAGCGGGCGCCTGAGTGAAGGCGGCGAGGCTTTTCAAGACCCTACGGTCTCGGGGATTCAGTTCGAGGGCTTTTCGGATGAACTTCTCGCGGGCTTTCTGCGGACGAACTGGAAAGGGTTTGCGGGTCGGAGAGCTTGAGGCGGAGGAGGGGCATGCGGGGAGTGGGAACTTAGGGCGGAGGGGCGGGGGTGCAAGTTTGGGAATGTGAGTCCAAGCGGGGTGGTTTCGGGATTCGGGAAATCGAGATCGATCAGAACTTCAGATTGTCACTTTAGAGGCCACGATTGAAGCAAAGGGACGATTTTAATTGGTTACGGCAAGCATCCGTTCGTCAGAGGTGGACCGTGACAGGTTGGAATGAACCGACTTCGGCTGCTTTGGATTTGGTTAAGGTTAGAACCGGTCGCAGGTCAGATGCAGTAATGGATTAAACCCAGCGAATGGCCATCCAGGGAACAAGGTTAAAAAGCGCTCGGTCAAAAGCCGCCTGCCCCGTGAGTCTCTCTCTCAGGGACATTCGAACATCGGACATCGCACTCTCGATCGGAGGAATGGTGAAGGATTCGCCGCCCACCATGAGAAGGTCGGATCCCAGAATTTGAATCGCCTCCTTTGCAGGAACCTGCCTCATCACGTTTCCATTGTTGTCCAGAGAGATAATGAACACTGATTCCGGACCGCGCCAGTGTTCAGCCTTCTTCCAGGATGCAAACGTGACGATCCACCATCCTTCTTCGACCGGCACCTCATTGGGACTCTTCATCGCGAAGTGAACACCCTTCGTTGATGCCGAAAGAGCTGTTCGAACAAACCAGTCTGTCACCGGATCACCAAACCCGGCAAGGGACGGCTTGATCTCTTGCCCTCTCGCACGTCCAAGGACATGACCACGGACTTCTGAAAATCGCTCTCGGTCGAAAACCAGATAGCACTCCCGACTCGCCCGCAACCCCGACCTAAACGCGGTAGGAAGGCTAAAGTGGTAGACTCCTTTTAGAAACGCCTGATCGCTTGTTCTGGTCTCCATCAATCGGATTCCGTGTGCTGCCGCTGTCCAGGAAAAAACCTCGCGAAACTCCTCTGAACCGAGATCAGTCCCTGAGCCCATGTAATTCTCCGGCATGCCTAAGGCCGCATTGCAGATCCGTGTGAACTCACTTTGACGGCTCAAGACGGCATCTACCTCCTGACTGATACGTTCATCCAGAGCCTCCGCGTTCCGTCCCCAGTCCGATTCAGACATGACGCGACCGATGTCGATCGCCTCATATATCTCTCCCATGATCATCTGGCTATAATCCTCTTCCGCGATGCGACTCAATGTTTGCCCGACGACTGCCAGTTTGTCAGAGATCTTGTCCGAGACGACTGAGTCCCATGCTTCGGGAAGCCGAATATTGATTACCTTGACGCGGTATTTTTGCCCAAAGCGATCAAGTCGACCGATACGTTGAAGCATCCTCATGGGATTCCAAGAAAGATCATAGGTGATCATCAGATGGCACCTGCGGTGAAGATTAGCCCCTTCACTGCCCGCTTCCGTTGAAATCATTACGTCAGCTGAATCCTCGAAATACTCACGCTGACTCTTTCGTTCATCAAGGCTGAGTCCTCCGTGGATCATTGCGACTCTCAGGCCATGTGCCTCAAGTTTTCTTTTGAGATGAAGCTGTGTCTCCCGGAATTGAGTGAACACGAGGAGTTTATCCATCCCCCCCCGAAAACTCGGTGTTCGCAGAACCAGATCGAGAAAAAACTCACCTTTGCTATCCCTGGGCAGTGCTGAGATATCGTTCAGAAGCGACTGAATAGCCTCTCGTTCCGAATCAGCAGGTTGATCACCCCCTTCATCTTCGTCGGGGTCGTCGAGATTCCAAACTACCCCTGGAATTGCACCCGTCGCCTCATCGAAATCCCCTACCTTACCAGTCAACCGGGCGCGCAGGCTGGACTCTAGCGCTGCCCAGCTACTTGAGGCGATCTTCTGGTAAGTGTGAAGAGCTAAGGTCCGAACCAGAGCCTCGGCGGGACCGCTTGTGGCGATCACCATCTTCGTTTTGACGTATTCTGTTAGTGCGTCCAGCAACTGGCGTTCTTCAGGCGTGATGGAAATATCACGCGTCTGTGTTTCGTGCCCCTTAAAAATGGAAGTTCCATCCCAATTCACCGCTCGCCTCTTCGGCGTCCGTGTCATGCACTCTTTCAGCTCGTCGTCGTTCTCCGGCAGCGGCAGGTTGTTGTCCGGATCGACCAAGTCCGGGCGTACTAGATGGAGAAGATAGGCAAATCTGAGATCGTCGCCCTGGTGTGGAGTTGCTGTGAGCAGCACAATCTTTGGTGACCTGGGTTTCCCTGCTGCATCTGACACCCATCGGACGATGCCCTCTGTCGCCAGACGCTCCACAAAGCGGTAGCTCTGCGTTCTTTCCAAATCGCCGCCCAAAAACTCACGCCGGGCCGTCAATCGGTGAGCTTCATCGCAAATGATTAGATCAAACGGTTCGATCTCCCGGAGGAGACTCTCATATCGGTCCTGCTTCAACGTGTCGATGGAGGCAATTACATGGTCCACCCGGCTCCACAGGGCCCTCTCTTTGGTCGCAAAATCCCGTCCCGCGACCGAAAATCTCAGATTGAAATGATCTTCCAATTCGTCCTGCCACTGCAGAACGAGTCCCTTAGGACTTAGGACCAACACTCTAGCGCGCGGTTTCTCCTGTACGACGGCAGAGATAATCATTCCCGCCTCGATGGTCTTTCCCATTCCGACATCGTCCGCAACGAGATGCCCGAAGCGGGCATGCGACTGCACTTTTTCCAGCAGAAAAGCCTGATGAGGTAAAGGAGTGACAAAGGAGCGGATGAACGTGCCAAACTGTGCATTCTCGCCGTAAACCAGAGCGGCTCCAAGCCTTCTTCTTAACTCTTCAACCGAGCCGAGGTCTCGACTGCTAACCGAGACTCCGGACTCAATCTTTGGGGCTTCCTCAAGCAGCGTCTCCGGACAGGAAACAATCTCGATTCTCCAATCAAAAGTGACATGATGGATCACAGACTCATCGAGGGGATCCTCGTCGGAAAACTTTACTGTCCCGATTCCGAATTCCGGATGCTCGGTGTGGATGACCCGTGAGCCTGGAGGAAATTTAGACATTGTGACTGTAGTTTGGTAGCGCCAATGACTGAAGAGGAAGGTCGTAGAGCGGCAGCATCTCGGGAATTTCAGCGAGCACACACTCGTGGACCTTTTTCGACAGTCTGATGAGTGACTGGAGATCGTAAGATCTCCGCTCATCGTCGGTAATCCATCCCAGACGATAAGCGGTGGCGCGAGAGTAGCCATTCATGAAATAGCAGCAGTCATCAAACCGATCGTGCTGGATCACTCCGAGCCGGCGCATCTCACGCATAAGAAACATGAGCGGAGCGGTCATGCTTTGACCGATGACCCCCTGCCACGGTGTACTCCCGCGGACGTGTCCGGATCTCAAAAAGAGTAGAATATCCTCTCCTGACTCGGCCTGCTCGATCACTTCCAAGATCGTCCTGCCAAAGTCGTTCCGGTAAGCGTAGTGATGGAGCTTCCTAAAGTCGTAAAAGACGCGACGCCAGATTTCGGCACCCTCTCCTGATGCGGTGAGGTTTCGAAACTCCCGATGAATTAAGGTCTCGAAAAATCCATCGAGTGTGGTGCTGAACTCTCCGGAGTCCGCAACCTCCAAAGAATCGGGTTCAACCGCTCCAAAGTAGTCCCGCTTGACGAGGCTATCTTCCCAGAAAGGTAAGATTCCGCCCCATCTCATGCGTGCCCCAAGAGAACAGGCATAGCAGAGTAGTCGGTGCCACGCATGCCGGGACACCAGCGATTCCGCGTCAATCAGCAGGTCTCGGAGTCCCTCTGTCCCGGTTGCCCGTGGTAGCCCAGCAAACACGATCTGTCCGACAGGGCCGGTGAGCGTGAAGTTTTCAATCATCTTGCCCTCAGAGGCGCTGATGACGGATCGGAGAGATGAGACATCGAGGCTTGGACCTGGTATCTCGGGTAAATCCTCCTCAAATTCAAACAGGGGTAGTTGAACCGGCAGCGTTGCAGAAAGACGTATATCCGCGATTCTAAGGGCGGCCAGTAACTCCTGTCGCTCGATCTGGTTCTTCAGAAATCCGCTACGGTCCAATGCGCGGAGTTTCTCCCGAACTTCTTTCAGGTCCTCTTCCGGCAGTTTTAGGATTCCGAGGACCGCTTCCAAGTTTTCGGTGGAAGGGCGATGGCGCTCGCCCAGTTTCCTTAGTTCTACAGCGATTTCGCCATCGAGCCAATCCTCGGGATTGAAATCCAACTTCACTCGCCAGTCCTCGGACTCCGCCAATCGATAGACCAGCGAGCTAACGACTCGTATCTCATTGGCTGGCCCGAGACCCCCGCCTGTGGGAATATGGCCGACGAGGAATTCGTCGAGGTCGTCTCGATCCCGGGCAAGCGTTTCACGAGCGTCGGGGAATCGGGCGCCGACCTCGCCCCAGCGGTGGTGTCCTGCCCAACGGACCCAGACGAGCCAATCGGCAGGCACACGACCATGTTCAAGTATGCCCTCACGAAAAATCGCGGCGGCCATCTCCAAGGCACGAACGATGATCCTCTCATTTCCTTTCTCCGGTATGATGCCAGTTCGCCCCTTATCCGTCGCGAACTCCCCATCTATCAGGAACGGGATCGCATCCGATCGTTCCTTCAGCGGGAACGTCCGATGGAAAAACCGCGCTTTCTCATCGATTGCGACGGGAAGACCGTTCGTATCCACTTCCACCACGATGCCGACCCGCCGTCCTCCGGATTCGTCGAATCGGGATCGAAACATTGTTTCAGCACGGCTCTTGGCGCGGATAGTGACAATACGAACGGTCGATGGGTTCTCGCTGTTCCTCTCGAAGGTGAAGTGCTGAAGATCGCGGTCGTCTTCGCGAACCAAGATCTTGTCAACATTACGGAGGAACGCGAGCTTGTAGGGACTTAACGCACGGCATACTCCCGCTTCCTCATTGAGAAGCGGACCCCGGTATTTTGGCTCGATCCGAAAGGAGAAGGTTGTTCCCCGCCATGTCTTTTCGGGATTCGGCTCCGGATCATCAGGTGCGAGGATCATTAGATCCTCGATAGCGAAGTCGTAGGGTCCGCTGCTCACTACGACACGATTGGTGACGTTAAAGACCGACTTGAAACCTCGATTAAATCTCCCTACCTCTTCCGGAAGGTAATTTGCCTCGCCTGCGAGTGAACAGATGCGGGCAATATCCTCGCGAACTTGTCCCGTTTTGTCAGGTTCGTTGAAGGCCCTGCCCTCGTGGCGGATTGAGGCATCGATCACTGTTCGATCCTTCTGCTGCATCTGGACCAGTCTGACCTCGAAGATCCGCTCAGTGACCTCCCGCCTCCGCTCGTCTCCAGCGCTCGCGTAGGCGCTTTCCGCGTTTTGAAGGAGTTCGCGGAGGATCTCCTCCGCGTTGTATCCCATATCAGTGGCGTGGATTCCCACTAGTTTGGCGAGGATCTTATCTCGGTGCTGACGATATAGCGTGGCGCGATTTACCTTCCCTTTATACGCTTTGCGAAACCCCACGTCCTCCGGGGCCCGGTTGTAGTATTCGGCGAGGACGGGTTCGAAGCGCTGCCCATCCTCGAGATCCGGCTGTCTTCCTGTCGTGTGAATCGTGATGACTGGCGGTGAGGAATCGGTTCGCGGAAGAAAACCAAAAGTTGGTCTGGCAATCGTCAACGAATTGTCGCCTCGTTTCCAACTGTAAGCGGCGTTAGTGGGTGCTGCCAGCAGCTCCGCACCGGGATTCAACTCTTGAAGACGGATGAAACCGGGTAGGCTGTTGAGTTCCTCCGGAATGTCCGACGGGAGAAGTTTTGCCGTCTCCTCGAGATCTGGGCCGATCAGTGACATGGACGCGATGCTAATGGTCTTCGACCGTAAGCTTGGATAATTCGCAATCCGTTCTGGAAGCTGTTGGATCGACTGAAAATTGACTTTGTTTGCGTCCAGGACGAGCAAAGTCGATTCATCGGCAGTATCCAAAGGCAGCCCCGGCACATATTCGGAGAACTCATTGAGCCTCCGCTCATGCCCTCCTCCGTGTCCTACCGCCCAGTTCCCCGTCGCGTCCTTGAAGTATTGGGAGAGGCTCTCAGCCTCGTCCGGTTGCAAATCGACCTTCGACCAGGAAGGGAAGCCATGAAGCAGATCCACGCCGATTTCGGTCTTGGTTAATGCGTTCAGATCACCATACCGGAGGACTTTCCATCGAAGATCGTCATCCAAACGGTTAGGGCGAATAAAGTTGATCAGGACATTTTCGCTTAACCAATCGGGTGCAGTGATATATCCGGGGAGTCGGGAAATGACATGGCGTCCACTCACGCAAGGCATGAGTAATGTTTTGTCAGTGCCTTCAGGGAGCTCCTCGGTTACCCACTCTTTGAATACGCTCTTTCCCGAATCAATAATAGTCTGCCGAAAGGGAGCCTGGAATTCTCTTTGCTGCCAGCTCCTTCTGCCGAAGACCGCACCAGGTCCAGACTCTCCAAGGCGGTTAAGAAGACGAGATTTCAAGTCGTTTTCGATTACTCTCGTTTGCTGCGCATCTACCCTTTCGGTTAACCCCCACGCTTGGAGTCGGTTAGTCACACGAGCAAGATCCGGCCCACCCTCAGCTGGAAGAATTGAATTAATCACTCCAGACAAACATGGCAATGACACCGGATAGCGCCACGCCCGAACAATCGGTAGGAGTTCATCGCCCGATGGGACTGCGAGTAGATCAACGACCTGCATTGAGAATCTAGCGGGGCATTCCGGGAGATCTTGCCACCAGATTACGCGGTTACAAGCGTCCGGATTTTTCTTGAGTTCATCGAGAACATCCTCCCATGTAGTGGGCCCCGAGCTGGGGGTTGCCAAGTTCTTGAGGAAATCCAGGAACTGTATTCCATAGATACTAAAATTGGCTAGTTCGGTTCCTCTAATCCACTCGCGAAGATGACCGAAAAATTGATGCCAAAAGGGGTCCAATCGTGATCTTCCTTGCGTCTCTGCGAGGCCCTGTAGAGCGACCGGATCTCCGTTCGCACGGGTAATTTGCACTTCGGCGAGGCAACGTTCGATCATCACGCTTCGTGAGAGCCCTGATGGTGTCGGCACACAGCCGCAGACAGCCCAGACATAGCGCCCCCACCATTCTTGATCACTTTTAGAGAGTGCAGGGCGAATAGTTTCAAAAAGTTTAACTGCCTCTACGGTCGTTACCCGATTAAGTTCGAGAATGTCGGCGGAATCACCCGCAGGAACCAGGGGAGTGAGGACGTGAGCGTGATTGGAAAGATATCCCGCCAGCTCAGACCATGCTCTCGTGACTGCAGGTCCGGTATCAAGTTTCAATTCCCGAGCATCCTTTATGCTGACGAGAGTGCCCCAGACCGAGCGCACCATTCTTTTATCTTTGAAATGGAGGATGAAGGTATCAACGAATTCTCGAGCCACCCGTGTTGTCTGATTCTCTCCGGTGACTCGGTTCAGAAGTCTCGAGGGTTGCCAATCAGGATGCCAGAGATCCGTATTATTCGAGAGCCAATCGACCATTCTGAGCCCGAGATCACTAACCTCTCGATTCACATTGCTGACCTGATCCTTGTTCCAGTCAGAGCGCGCCAGATTAGGTGGGAGGTCAATATGCAAATGGCAACGATGAGGCCACTGAACTCCTGCCAATGGAAGAAACGCGTAGAGACCACCTTCGCCTAGGACTCTCGTGAGTGGATCTGGCTTTGCGAGGAGACTGTCCGAATTGGCAGGAAGGGCGAGACGCCATTTCCCGCCGCCGTTCTCAACTTCAAAAATGATAAACCGTTCGTTCCGGATCTGGGCCGCACTATCAGACAGCTCAATGTTCAGGCGGTGTGCCAGTACTCCGCCGCCCAACTTTCCGATGGCCTTGCCTTTTGCGACCCTAAGAGAGGTGTTATTGACTGTGATCTGTTTGAGATTTCGGAGGAAGAGCGGTGCAATTTCATTGAGTCCACAGCCAGCTTGATTTATTCGCTGTTCGGCATCCTTTCGCCCGCTTTCGTGTAAACGCATGGCGAACCAGACCCCTCCCTCCTTGCACTGTTCCAGAAAACCCGTGATTCGCTCCTGGAGTGATTGCGGGAGGTGTGACTTCGGATCCTTGGAAAACTCCGGCGTGCAGTGGCCGAGGCGAGTCGGGTCATTGGTGGGATTCTGACCGGGGAAAAGCTTGTTCCATCTCGCATAGATGCTCCCGAGCCGCATCGGTTCAGAAGTTGAGTTCGCCGTTCCTGCTGAGCAAATGGGAATCCGGAATCCAAAGGAATCAGACGAATCCGGAGAGACTGACTGAATGAGCATCTCTTCAGCGATGCAATGACACGCTTTGAAACCGATCCCGAATCGACCGATCGTCTCCGCTGTCAGTCCTACAATTTCGCCGTTGCTATGAATGAAGAATCGAGTGAGTCCGAGCAGATTCAGCGGACTCAGCGGGCGGCCGTTGTTTCCGAAGAAAAGCCAACCTCCGTCATAGTGAATCTCGACTCTCTTCGCACCAGCATCGTCGGCGTTCTGCACCAGTTCGGCGAGGTAATGCGCGTCCATTGCCCCCTGACCGAGAAGAAGATCACGGATCTGAATCTGGGCTTCATTGCCTGGATGGTGGAGTTGGAGGAGCCAGTCCGCGTAAATCGCGTCGCAACGTTGTTCGGGGTTTAACTCACGCAGGATCTCGGCCACCTCTCCAAAACTAGCGGGGTGCTGCTCTGGGACGAGCTCGTGGTCCTCAGTTCCAAGAGCAATCGCTATGGCCTCTCGATAAAATGCTGCTGGCATCGTGAGTTCGGTGAAGGTTTCTGAATGCGCGAAGAGAGGCAAGCGGTAGTTCGATCAGGAGCCCCCGGATCCGGATCGTCTCCAACGTTTCAGAGAACGTTTCGCCAACTCCTCCCCACGCTCGCGGATTTCTATTTCGGTCCATTTCTCTTTGTTCAAGATCGAGCGGGTAAGTTCGAAGTGGCTGTTCGCGAGCTTCACTCGCTTTTCGGAGAATGGTGCATTGCCCAACTCAGAGTTGTAGCCTGTAAGAGAGAGGTTTCCGAGAGTATCGAGCCACTTCCCGTGGATGGCCGCGTGATTCGCCCCGAGATGTGTCTCCCATTCCCCTGAGAGAGTCTGAGGCATAATGTGCTCAATCGTCGCTGTCGTCGTGTCGATTGGCTCTTTGTGCTCGAATGACTCTTCCAGTGCAATGAGCATATACCGAGCAAGCCGCCGCCGTGGATAGATTCTCTCGACTGCGAGGGCAGCTTCGAACTCCTGATCTGTTGGCCACCGTCTTCCACCCGATCCCTGACTCAATTTTTCCGGAAGCCATTCGGCTGGGGCCTCGTCAGGGAGATTCGAACATAATTCAAGGGTGATCTTATTCAACGCATTCGTAGGAACCCCACAGACGAGCCGACGGACGTAGAATGATTCGAGCGCATCCAGACACCCGGCCAAAGCATCGAGGCTTATCACCTCTAGTTCCCAGCTCCTGAAGAGTCTGATCAGAAGCGGGTAGAAGACGGTAGAGTCTAGGTCCAGGATTCCCGTGAGCCGCTGCGAAATTCGGAGATTCCCCTCCTCCCCAGGTTTAATAAACTTCTCGTAAGCAAGGGCTGAAAGCTTCATCTCTTTCAAAGTTTCCCGAACCTGAGACGCCTCCTTGAGCTTCTCAAACTCCGCCTTCGAGGCTGTGTAAATGTCGCCCTTTCGGACATTGCGCCCCCATCGCATTCCATAGTGGCGAAGGAAGTCAGTCATCGCATCGTTGAGGCTGGCTTCCATCGGCCGCCATAGATCTTCGTAAACAACTTCCTGTTCACCACCAGCTGAAGTGGAATGTTGAAATCGCATCAGCACATAATTGCGAACGAGGTCGGATTGGCTCAAAGGCTTACCTTTGTGATTTAGACTCTCGAAGATTAGATAGGGATCATCCGACTCGCCAAGATTGATCATCACCACCTGCAGCGATTGCTGGATCGCCTGTAGAACTGTTGACACGACGAGGGGCTGCCCCTCGATGTCTTTTCCATCGAGTTGTTTCATGAAGAACCGGAAGCCTTGGATCACCTTGGACTCTTCATGAGGACCGAGATCTTTTCCGTAGACCAGGGCATTGTAGGCGGCACGGTCCACTTGGGTGGGGACGAGCTTCAGATCATCCGGGGCTTGGTAATGACGATTTACCAGTAGGTCCCCGATAATCCCTGCCGTCGTCTGGTCTCCGTCCGCACTTGCCTTGCCACGGATCGCCATGAGGAGGATGGATAGAGTCGTAAGGCGTTGCTGCCCGTCGATCACAAGATGCTTTCCCACTCCGACCGGCACTGACTTCACTGGAACCGTGACGATCGCGCCCATGAAGTGGGAGGCTCGGTCTGATTCCTCATACTGAGCCATGAGATCGTCCCAGAGCGTGGTCCAGTCACGAGGTTCCCATGAATAGGGGCGTTGAAAGAGCGGGATAAGACCCTGTTTTGCGCCGTCGAAATATTGGATGATGTGGACCGGGGATGCTTCCATAGGGTAGGCTAATGTGATTGTTGGGGACGGAATGGCGGAGATGGTAACCTTTTCATCACGTCAGTTCATAGGAATTGATGAATTTTTTCATTATCTCAAGTATCTCGTCGATTGCGCGGGCGACTCGGTTCTTGAATCTTTGAGTCTTCGGACGCGGCGTATTGGTGAGGGCGACGCGGGTCATCACTTGTTGCTTTTTAACCAGGCTCGTCCGCTCGGGGAGATTTCCCAGACTCCGCGGGGGCTTTTCTTTTTCATCCGGCCATCTTCATTGACCATCTTATTGCGAGCCCACTGGGCGGTGTTTCGCCAGCGGATCTGTTTCGAGTCGGACTCGTGGGGTTCGTAGTCCTTGGGCTTGAGGATGGGTTTCATTTTTTCGCCGAGACGATTGAGCACGGTCTTGGTTGCGCCGCTGCCGCCCATTTCCTCCAATACTTCGAGAAGCGGTCGGCAGTAGTCCAGATGCGGGGTGATCTGGCCCTTTTTGGATTTCCCGAAGAAACGTTTGCTGACGATTTGCTGGACCTCGACCGAAGCCTTGTCGCGGAGTTCCTCCAACTTCAGCCACTCTTCACCCAGATCATTGACCTTGGCCCGGAACGCGGTGAGCCGTTTGGCGAAGTCGATCACGGCCTGTGCGGTATCGTAGTCGCCCACCTGCATCGCCTGAGAGCCTTCGCTGTTGATTCGCTGCACCTCTGTCTGAAGCGATTCGCCGAGGAGATGGAGGGCGGAGGAGACGTCGTCGTTGTCGGGGTTTTCGGGATTCATTGCTTGTTGGATTCGCCTGCAGCCTTGAAGTCGTTGTAGGTCTTCTCCCAATCGATTCTTGGAAAAGCGGTCTTCACCGACTCCAAAAAGTCGGGTCGGTTGAGCGTTTCGAAGGTTACATCCTTGAAGCGCTCTTCCAGCGTCATCTTCTGTATCAGGTCGCGGGCGTTGGGAAATACTGAACCCAGCTCCTCTTGAATCCAGTGACGGATGTCCTCATCCTCGACCGAAAGAAGACGTCCGATGAGGGCGTCCGGTCTATTGGCGCGTGCCAGGGGAAGGTAGTATTCGACGACCTGCATGCGTGATTCATCGAGCTTCTTCTGCAGTTCCTGTTCGACCTTTCCTTGGTAGGCTTCCAGTTTCAGTCGGAGCTCGCCGAGCCTCTTGAGCAAATGGGATTTGGCTGCCTTTAAAACAACTCTCCCGTGATCCTTTCCCAGGGAAGGAGTGAGATCTCTTCGAATCTGGTTCAGTTCATCCTCCAAACCCTTGGACGACATGGCGCCCCCCTTCTCTACGAGATCGAAGGTCGTCTTCAATCGCCCTTCGAGATCTTTTGAAGAACCTAGGTTCTGTAGTGATTTCGGGATCTGCACTCGATGGCGGTCCACGGCGGCACCAGTGAGGGAGAGTTCGACGTATTGGAGGTAGGGCTCGAAAACGCGCACCTGTCGCGCGACATCGAACTTGACCGGCGGGGCGGTCTCGATAGCCTCCTTCACCTTCGCGAAATGGTCGTCATCGAGAGGCCGATCACCGACTTCGAGGGGGATGGATTCCAGCCTTGCGGCTTCTTCGGGTGTCGTTGCGGTGGCGATGGCCTCCTCACGCGCGGCAGGTGAGAGGCGAATGAGGATCTCCCGCACCTGCCCGGCAGTGAGACTGACGCCGTTGGGAGTCTCGTCGCTCTGCGGCTCCGCTTCGAGGTAGAGTGCCGTCGGCGTGAAGACCCAGCCTTCGTCATCCACGATCAGAATCGCGCTGCGAAAGCCGGGGGAATGAGTCGGCTCGATTCCGGCATCCCGCAGGGATTCCACCGCAGACAAGGAACCGTAGCCCATGCGCAGGGTGCGCTCGTCGAAGTCGAGGCTCACGGAGATATTGATGGGATGATGCCGAGTCTTCAACTCCACCAGCGCGGCAGCAGGTTCATCCTGAATGCCGGGGGCGGCGTAGCAGACACGCTTTTGGCAGGCACGGATGCGATGAGCCATGCTCCGCGAGGAAAGAGAGGTGAAGATGGGTTTGTTCATGGCTTCAGTTCGGCCGGAGTGTCCAGAGCTTCGAGAATCCGGTCACGAAGGTTCTCCAATATTTCATCCTTGGACTCGGCTCACCTGTTTAATGACGGCGATGAGGTCGGGGCTGTCAGCGGAGATGATCACATCGAGGTTGTAGTAGACCGTCCGGTAGGTTTTACCGTCGGCGGCAGTTCGTGCAAAATATGCACATACTGCCTGCTCCTCCAGTTCACCCTCTTCGAAAACGTTGCTGATGTGCTTGGTGATGACGGACCGCTCCCGCTGGAACAGCTCTGAGAGCTGCGCCTGGGTCAGCCAGACGCTATCATCCTCCAGACGCACTTGCAGCCGGATGCGTCCGTCGTCCGACTGGTAAAAAAGGAACTCACCACCGGGCGGCGTGGTGGCTGGAATCAAGTCACTCATGGTTTCATCCTTCATTCTTCATCCTTCATCCTTACACCCGCCCCTCCTCTTTGATCACGGCGAGTAGATCGGGGCTGTCGGCGGTGAGGCGCAGGAGGCGGTTGCGGATGGGGTGGCTGGGGGCGTTGAGGGTCTGGTGAAGGTGGGTGAGGAAGTCGCGCTGCTGTGCTTCGCTGCCCTCGGGGTTGTAGGCGGCGAGGTGGGGCGCTAGGGTGTTGTGAAAGAGCAGGTCCCGCTCCGCCATGTGCTCGCGGAAGTAACACTCCATCACGCAGGCGTCGATGAGGTCTTCGAGGAAGCTGGCGGGGGTGCTCATTTTGCCGAACCTTCTACGATGGCGATTTCCTCGGGCGTCAGGCCGTAGAGGGCGTAAACCTGTTGGTCGATCTCGCGTTCCATGGCGCTCGTGTCGGCGGCGGGGTTTGCTTGCTTGGCGGCGAGGACCGTTTTGACAGCCTCAATGATTGGTTTCTGCTGCGATGCTGTCGCATTGGGAATTGGTAGTTTCTCAACATGGTTCTTTTTCACCTCGGCTAGAGCTTCGCCCTTCTCAGGATTGATGAATGAATAAAGAAAACCGACTGAGCGGGAGTTCAAAATCCCGAGGAGGAAGAGTAAATTTGTGTCCTTCTTTGGAAGAATAATATGAAGGTTATTTCTCGCAACGAACCCTTCTCCTCCGTGTGTCGCGATAATGGAGTCACCCGTTTGCCGGACAAACAGCTTATCAGGGGCATTAAAAATCGCAGGGTCGCGTGGCGCTGCAAGCCACGGCCCGTATTGAATCCATGAGTCATCGTTCCAAAAAGTGACATAGCGATGAATCAGGCTTCCCCGCAAAAGCGGCATCCAATTTTTCCCTGCTGGTTTTGAGCAACCTTCCGCGACAAACGGTTTGTCCCGCATCGTTTCAGCAGTCTGCGGCGGCGTCCCTTTTCCTTTCTCGAAGGGCTTTACGCCGTTGTAAACGTCCGTATTGACCTTCAGTAGCCAGCTTGCGCCGCTCATCTTACGAAAGAGCGCTTGAGCCTTTGGATCGAACACCACATTGATTGCGTCACCGGTCTTGGGAATCTCCGCCCATGGCAAAGTATGGGCGTGTTGCACACCGTCGTCGGTGTAAAAGTAGACCGGCAAAGCCCCAGTTGCTTTCGGTTTTGATTTCTCAAACAGAAAGACATTCGTGTCCACCACGGCTGCAAAAACTTTCGTGCGAACAACCAGCAAACTTCGCCAAGTAAAAACTGAAGTGAGGAATCTTCTAATTTTTTGAAATGTCAACGACGGTAACCAAGTGTTGGAAACGATGTAGCTTACGAGACCATTCGGTTTGAGCAGATGGTGCGCCTTCTCCATGAACAGTAGGTAGCTGTCCGCTGGGTTGTTTTGGTGGTGGTAGAGCCGAGCAATGATTTCGCGAGTTTTGGGTGGTATGTCAGCGCCATACGGCGGGTTGCCAATTACGACATCGAATCCGTTAGCGAGTGCTTGGCCAAACATCCAATGCGGATCGAAGAAGTCGGCGGAGGATTGCGGGTCGAAGGGGTCCCATTCGGCGACGTGTTTGGATTTCGCCGGGGACATGAGGCTTTCGGCGAGGAGCTTGGCGAGTTCTTGGCGGAGGGTTTTGACTTTGCGTTGATTGGCCAGTTTCTTCGTGCGGTTCTGCTCGGAGAAGTGGCTGTGGTAGAGGGATTCGATCTCCTTTTCGATGACGCCGACGCGAGGATCGACAAGCAGGGATTGGGTCATCTCCGGCAGACCAATGAGCGTATTCGCCGCAACGAACTTGGTTTCCAGATTCGGCAGCGGCCGAATCCCGTGGTTGTCCTTCTTGCTCCGGTTGGTCCTCTGATCGCAAACCAGCGAGATGAAAAACCGCAGCTTGGTGATCTGAATTGCGATGGGCTGGATGTCCACGCCGTAGAGGCAGTTTTCGATGAGGTAGAGCTTGCGGCCGTAGTCGTCGGGGTTGTCGGCGAAGGCGGCTTCGAGCTGCTCGCGCATGGGGGCGGAGTCGAGCTTGGCGAGCTGGGTCTGTTTCCAGCGTTCGTTGTCGGGATCGAGCTTGCCGAGGCAATAGACGAGCTTGTGAAGCACGCCCATGGGGAAGGCACCGGAGCCGCAGGCGGGGTCGAGGACTTTCAGGGCATCGATGGCTGCGATGAGGGTGGCGACTTCGGACGCGGTGAAGGCGTGCTCCTTCTCGGTGTAGGCGAAGAGGAGGTCGAGCCCGGCTTTGGCGTCAGACTTGTTCGTGCCGGCCAGATTCACAAGTGCGCGGGTGAGATGCGCCTTGAGCGACTCGTCCACCATGTAGTCCACGATGGGACGCGGGGTGTAAAACGAGCCGGTCTGCTTGCGGGCGGTGGTCTTGGTCTCCTCGTTGTAGGAGGCGAGGAGGTTCTCGAAGACCTTGCCGAGCAGCTCGGGATCCAACGCGATTTCCTGATCGATGGGGGTGTTCTCGACGATGGTGAACTTGTAGCGGTTCAGGATGGAGATGAGGCCGGTGACCTTTTCGGCCTTGCGCTTCGTGTCCCCATAGACTTCGGAAAGGTCGGCAGTCTCGCCGCTGTCGAAGAAGAGACGGTCGGGGACGGTGGGCCGCTTCTTCGGATTCCGCGAAAAGCCGTCGAGGTAGCGCTTCTTTTCCGTCTCCTCCTCGGTGCGGTCGAGGCACTCAAAGAGACCACCGTTGAGAAAGGGAATGTCGGCGAAGAGGGCGATGGCTTCATCCTCCGAGACAGTGAAGAGCTTTTCGTAGCGGTAAAGGTTGTTGACGTCGTAGGTGGCGCGGTTTTTTTGAAAGCCCTCGTCCTTGGCGAAGACGCGGTGAGGCTGGCCTTTGCCGTCCTTGCCCATGCGCTGGTTGAGCGTCGCGAAGAAGAGGTTTTGCAAGATGGCCTGGTAGTAGGTGGAACTGGTCTCGCTCTCGGGATCGAAACCCTTGAGCAGCTTGGCGAGATCAGTCGGGTGGAAGAGCCGCTCGGGGATGAGCCCCTTTTCCTTGAGGAACCAGCAGAAGATGAGGCGGGTGAGCAGACGGATGAGTCCGGTGGCGCGGCGCTTCTCATCGTCGGGCTCCAGGTCGGCCGGGAACTCAACCTGACCGACCGCCCAGAAGTACCAGTTCGACAGTTCCTTGTAAAAGCGGTTGTTGAGCAGCTCGACGTTGAAGATCTGCTCCCACGCGGCGTGGAGGGTGTCGAAGTCGGTGATGGGCAGCTTCTTGGGATGGACGAGATTCGGCAGCGCGAGTGAGGCGAGGATATCGAGGTGGCCGCGATGGGGATCGGCAAATTTGATGTCGCGGATGAGGGTGGCTTTTTCGAGGACGTCCTTGCTATCATCGAGCTTGTTCCGACGACGGTTGATGACAGCAATAGTGAGGCGGTCTCCGTGTTTGAAGATCACCATGACGGGCATGGGGAAGAGGCGATTGATCTGCCGGGCGATCCCGGAGAACTTGCCGCGGGCGTAGTCGCTGCCCTTCAGCTCGATGGCGATGAAGACGTAGGATTTCAGCAGGCCCGTCTTGACCGAGTCATTGGTGAAGAGGCTGGATTCGCGGCTGAGTTCCTCGTCGGTGAGCTGGAAGAGGAGGTCGGCGGATTTCCATTCGGGCACAAGTGCTTTGGCCGGATCGAAGGCGTGGCCAGAGGCAAAGTCGTCGAGGAAGTCCTGCGGCTTGGATCCTGCGCCGACGATGAACTTATTACTCTGGTAGCCGAGCTTGGCAAGAAGCTGGCGGGAGGCATCCTTGAGCGGGAGGGTCTGGAAATTGGCAAGTTCGGAGCGCATGGAAAGGATGAATTATGAAGGATGAATTATGAAAGGGATGCTTTCGATTTTTTCGAAATCGTGGTGAAGATGGCCAGGAGTTGCTGGCACTCATCCTGCAAGACTGCGAGGCGGGGAGCGGAGACCGTTTCCGAGTCCACGAGGAGTTCCAACCAGTAAGCTGTTTCGTCGAGTTCCTTAAGGCAGTCGCCGATTTTGGCGATGAATTCGGCTTTAGAACGGGCGCGGTGGGCCTCACGATAGTTGGCACCAACGGACGTGCCCGAACGCAAAACCTGTTTGCCCAGAACCCTAGCGACTTCGGTCTTGGGCAGGGCAGAAAACATTTTGATCACACGAAGCGCAAAAACCTTCGTTCTCTCGCTCAGATCCGGCGGCTTCTCTCCTTCATTATTCATAACTCATCCTTCATCCTTTCTTCCCGCAGGGTCAGTTCGAGTTCGCGACGGAGTTCTTCACGGTCGGGAAGGTAGAGCTGGTATTTCTGGACAAAGAGCTGGCTGTTCATCTGGTAGGTGGCGTACTCGACGAGCAGTTCGTCCTTGTGCCTGGAGAGAATGATGCCGATGGGCGGGTTGTCGCCTTCGGTGTTTTCTTCCGTAGCGAAGTAGCCGAGATACATATTCATCTGCCCGATGTCGTGATGTTCCACCTTGTCCATCTTCAAGTCGAGGAGGACGAAGCAGCGCAGAATGCGGTGGTAGAAAACGAGATCGACGCGGTAGTGCGTATTGTTGAGGGTGATGCGGTATTGTCTGCCGACGAAGGTGAAGCCTTTGCCAAGCTCCAGCAGGAAGGGCTGGAGGTGGTCGCAGAGAAGAGTTTCGAGTTCCGTCTCGGTGAGATGCCCGGGCTCGGGAATCTTGAGGAACTCGAAGACGTAGGGGTCGCGGACCAATTCCGATGGCTGCGTCACGATCTGGCCTTCGCGAGCGAGGGCCAGAATGTTCTCCCGATCTTTCCCGGCGGCGAGGCGGAGGAAGAGGGAGGTGCGCTTCTGCCGTTGCAGTTCTTTCACGCTCCACTTTTCGGCAATGGCCTGCTTCTCGTAAAAGCCCCGTTCCAGGGCGTCGTCGATCGAGAGCAGCTCGACGTAGTGCGACCAGCTCAATTGTCCAGACAGCGTCTGGACTTTTGGGAAGGCCAGGTAAAAAGCCCTCATCATCATGACGTTACTGCGGCTGAATCCCCTCCCGTGCCGCAGGGTGAGGTCTTTGCTCAGAGTGGCGAGCAATGCCTTGCCGTATTCGGCCTTGGCCTTGCCGCCTTGTTCAAACTCCACGATGTCCCGCCCGATCTGCCAATAAGTCTCGATGATGACGGAGTTGACGGCTTGATGGGCGCGGTGTTGCCCCGTGGAGTAGACCTCGGAGATGCGCCCGAGCAAATTCCGGTAGCCGGTATCGGCGGTGAGCTCGCTGTCACTCATGGCTTGTCTCCTTTAATGACGAGCCAAGTAACAAGCTCGAGGTCGGTCTTTTCGTGGACCTGTTCCTTCGCATCAGGCAGGACGAAACCGCGCCCGGATTGGAGGCCGGAGGCGGCGCGCTTTCGGAAGGTGGCGGCGAGGGAGTCCACGGCCTTTCGCAAGAGGGTGTCATAGACCTTCATGTCGCTGCCGTGATTGGTCTGCTGGTCGAAGAGATTGCAGAGCTGCCCGTAGGCCTCGGCCTTGCCCGAGCAAAGGATGCGGTAGATGTCGAGAATCTGCTTGGGTTGGGCGAATCCGAAACGGACGTTACCATCGTCGAGGACGTAAACGAGGAAGTAGGGATGGAGCGGGTTGATGGACTCGCTCGGCGCGGGCTTGGTGTCGGCGTCGCCGCCGCGCTGGCCCTCCAGCCGGAAGCAGAAGATGACGCCAGGACCGATGACTTTGTAGTCGGGGTGCGGCGGGACGCAGGAGTAGAGGCCGAAGGGGGCGGCTTCGAGAGCGGCCTTGTTGGCCTCAATGTATTTCAGGAGTTCGAGCCGGAAATCGTCGAGGGTGAACTCGGTGAGAGAGACGCTGTCACCGAGGTCTTCGAGGTCGAGGACTTCGTCCTTGAGCCGGAGAAGCTGCTTGTCGCGATAGCGAAGATCGTCGGAGATGATGTCTTCGATTTCCGAATTCTCGAGAGGGTTATCTGCAAAAGTTGCGGAGAGATCCACCAGGGCCATGCGGGCTTCAACGCGGTTCTTCAGGTTGATGTATTTGTTGAGGTCCTCCGTGGGCCAGAAGTTCACGAGGTGAACCGCCTTGTTGACGCTACCGATACGGTCGATACGTCCGAATCGCTGGATGATGCGGACGGGATTCCAGTGGATGTCGTAATTGACGAGGTAATCGCAGTCCTGGAGGTTCTGCCCTTCGCTAATACAATCCGTGGCGATGAGGAGATCAATCTCGCCTTGCTGAGGCATGGAGGGAATCTTGGCTCGGTTCTTGGCCCGCGGAGAGAAGTTGGTGAGGATCTGGTCGTAGGCACTGTTACCAAAGGAACTGCGGGTGTCACCGCCCCCGCAGACAAGGGCCATGTGGATGCCGAGTTCCTTGGTGCCCCAGGTAAGGAGCGATTCGTAGAGGTAGGCGGCAGTATCGGCGAAGGCGGTGAAGACGAGGATTTTCCGGTTTGGCTCGCCTAGTTTGTTGGTCGTGGGTTTCGCCACCTTGGCAGCAATGAGTTTCTTAAGTTCGGCGAGTTTGGCGTCTGTCTCCGGCGTCACGTCCTTAGCGGCATTGTAAAGAATGCGGAGCTGGTCTTTGTCGCGCTTGAGGGCCTTGAGCCATCCCTCATTTTCACCTTCATCATTCAGCTGGAGGTGACTGAGCTGGAACTTTAACTTGCCACCTACCTGCATGGCGTCCTCCAGCTCTTCGTCGTGGCCGGGGTCATCGAGTTCGAGTTCAAGCTCCTCGGAACTTGGATTCTGTTTGGGCAACGCCTGGAAGTTTTTGATCTTTGTTTCTAGCCCCTCGATCTTGGCGATCGTGCGTTCCATCGTAATCTCGAACGACTTAACGGAGCTTTCGAGACGCTTGAGGAAGTTCACCTTCATCATGCCGATGAGGAAATGTTCGCGGACGGCTTGGGAGAATGGAAACGCCCCCTTATTTTCATATTCGGCCTTGTGCTCGTCTCGAACGAATCGCGACGGGTTGAAGAGCGCCAGTTTGTAACCCGCGATTTCGTCGTTGAGCTTGTCGTAGGAGAGGAACCGACCGCGCAAGTCGATCTCGGGATAGATAGAAATCGGTTTCTCACGCTTCGGGAATCCGCCAAGCTGCGCGATGGTGGCCTTGTAGTATTTTTGGATGTGTTTGCGCGAGCGTGCGATAGTCACCTCATCAAGGAGCTTGAAAAAAGAAGCGTTGAGCTTCTCCAGCAGTTCGCCGGTCTTGCGCTCGTGGGTTTGCTTCTTCGCCCAGTTGGAGAAGACCTTTTGCGCGGTGGCGAGGGTTTCTTTGAGGCTGCCAACGCCGATGGACTCCGCAAAGGCGTCGTCACGATTCTCGGTAAGGAAGTAGAGCTGGTTCCGAAGGTCTTTGAGATCATTGTTGACCGGGGTGGCGGAGAGCAAAAGGACCTTGGTGCGGACGCCGGATTTGATGATGTCATCCATGAGTCGCTGGTAGCGGCTCTTGCGGATGATGTTTCCCTCCTCGTCCTTCTTGCCGGCGGTGTTGTTCCGGAAGTTGTGTGACTCGTCAATGACGATGAGGTCGTAGTTGTTCCAATTGTGTCGGCCCGGGCTGAGGTTGATATCGCCACAGAAGCCCGTCTCCCGACTGAGATCAGTATGGGAAATAACGTCATAACGGAACCGGTCTGCCAAAAACGGATTAAGGGGGCTATTCTCGCGATAGACGGTCCAGTTGTCGCGCAGTTTCTTCGGGCAGAGAACGAGGACACGTTCGTTCTTCAGCTCAAAATATTTCATGACAGCGAGCGCCTCGTAAGTTTTCCCCAGACCAACGCTGTCCGCGATGATGCAGCCATTGTGGCGGAGGATTTTGTTGATCGCTCCTTTGGCCCCGTCCTTCTGGAATTCGAAGAGCGCCTTCCAGATTCCGGTCTCGAAGAGGCTGGTCTTGCCCAAGTCGGCATCGGTCTTGCCAGCATCGCCCAAGAACTTCTCGAAGATGTGGTAGAGCGTCTTGTAATAGATGAACTCCGGCGTGTTGTTCTCGTAGAGCTGTTTGAGATAATTGAGAACGTCCTGCTTCACGTCCTTCACCAGCGCCTCGTTTTCCCACAGATCATCAAACCACTGCTTGAGCTCGTGGCGGTCGCGGTTGCCGTCCACAATGAGGTTCAGCTCGATGTTGTTGCCCGCATTCCCGAGCCCGAGACCACGCACGGTGAAGTTGGAGCTGCCGAGGATGGCGTCCTCCACTCCGGCGGTGGCGACGTGATACATTTTCCCGTGAAGGAGGTTGGACTGCTTGATCGTCCTGATGTCCACCTTGCGGTCGATCCAGTCGGCGCACTCCTTCGCGACCCGCTTTTGCTGGAGTTTGTTGGAGAGTTCCAAGCCGTCAGCGTCGATGATGAAGGCCTTTTTCTCGGTCTTGTTCGGGTCGAGCCGGTTTACGAAGGACGGTTCACCGAAGAGGAAGTCGAGATGATCAATGCGATCGAGTTCCTCCTTCAGTGCATCGTAGGCGTAGATGGTGAAGTAAGCCGAGACGATGGAGAGTTTCGAGCCATCCTGAGTTTTTGCCCGAATGAAGTCTGCGACCGTACCCCGGGTGTGGTTGTCGCGCAGGCCGGAGCTGTTGGTGGTATTGGGCATTCAGATAAGTGGAAGGCGGTGCGGGAAAGTGAAGATTCTACTGGTTTCGGAGAAGCTCGCAGTAAGCGCTTCGGTCTTCCCGCAGGTTAAGATGGCGAATGGATTGATCTCGGCAAGGGGAAAGGTCACCTCTTCCGGAGCGTGGCCGACGCGGGAGATGACCTTCAGCGCGGTCAATTCCATTCTTGCGGCAATCTTCGACAACTCGTCCTGCCGGGTCCGGAATTTGAGTAAACGCTGGGCGGCTTCTTTGTGGATCGGGTTCCAAGTAAACATCGTTGATCTTCTTTGGGATGGCGCAGGGCGCACGATTTATAGACGTCCAAGTCGGGGTGAGTCAAGAAACTCGGGCGCAGGCGGGATCAAAATCGAGCAACTTGCAAAAAACATTCACCAGCCGCATCTCCTCCAGTGAGCCAATGTCGGCATTCGCGATGCGGGGGTCGGCGACAACGATGGCCAATGTCTGCGCCCTGGAAATGGCCACATTGATGCGGTTGCGGTCGAGGATAAAGCCGAGGCCACGACTGCCGTATTCACCGGCGCTGGCACAGAGGGAGAGGATGACAATCGGGGCCTCCTGCCCCTGAAACTTATCGACGGACCCGATCTTGGCCCCCGCCGGGAGCATCTCCCGCAGCAGGCGGACTTGCATGTTGTAGGGAGCGACGAAGAGAATATCAGAGATAGCAACGGACCTCGGTCCATCAGCGGTCATGAGCCGGGCCTTGAGGAGACCACTGGTGAGTTCGAGAATCCTCTCGGCCTCTTCGCGACTTGACTGGCTGTTGCCATCGTGAACGACCGGCGAAAAGAGAATCCCGCTGGGCTGTCGAATGAGACTCCCGCGCCCCGGGGAAAGGATGCGAGACTCGGTGGACGGGTCAGCGTTTAACCGACCTTCGTAAACCGTCTCAGAGATGAACCCGCATATCGACGGGTGCATGCGCCACGAGGTGTCGAGCAGGACACCGAGGTGGGGAGGAACGACTGCAAAATCCTCCAGCACATACTCGAGAATCGACTGCCCGCTCTCGCCGGGATGGGATCCCTGAATGGGCTGACTCAACTGCATCTGGTCGCCCATGAGGACAAGGTTGTCCGCCGAGGCTGCCACCGCCGTGAGGTGAGCAAGGGAAACCTGTCCCGCCTCGTCAATGAAGAGGTAATCGAGTTTACCGGCCATCTCCTCCCGCGCAAAAAACCAGGCGGTCCCGGCGACGAGCCCGGAACTGAAGTTCAAGGCCACCTTTTTGCCGTCCGCCCCCTGCACCAATCCAGGTGCTTCATTGGCGAGATCCTCGTCCACTTCCCCGCCAATCCGATACCCGCTGAGGCCGGAACCACAGACCTTTGCCGTCGCCCGAAGCAGATTGATGATGGCCTTGTGGCTGTTCGAGAGAATGCCGACGCGCTTGCCATTACGTAGCAGCGACGCAATGAGGTGTGAGCCGGTGTAGGTCTTCCCGGTGCCGGGCGGTCCCTGAATGATCAAGGCCGCTCCGTCCATCTGCTGCACGACTCGCTGACAGGCATCCAGAACCGGCTCTCCCGGCTGGCGAAGCGATTCACCGGAGCGGGGCCCCTCGCGGAGGAAAAGCTGATTCAGCGCCGGGGGGAGAACCTTGGACTCACACCAACTCACGACGAGGCGCTCGATGGCATTCTTGAGGCTGTCGGCGGACACGAAGTCATCCGGGATGAGAGAGATGACATCCGGCAGGGGCTCTTCGGCAAGAAGCTTTAAGGCGCTCGGCCCGACCTTTAGTACTAAAGTCCCCTCGGGATCGAAGGACTCAACTTCGCCCTTGATCCTCCTATCTTCCCGAACCATCACCATGCTGCCCTCGCGGATCTTGCTGTCCTGATTGGGGTCAAAGCGATACTCGAGTCCGGTGGAACGCTTGATCGGGAGCGGAGGAGTGCTGGTTCGTTCGATCCCCCCAAGGCAGTTGGCGTCCCCGGAGAGTTCCTGAACGGTCTGCTCGAGACGGTCGAACATGGCCCAGAAGACGGGTTTCTCTTCGCGACGATAGAAGTTCAACAGGTGGGCAAGCAACTCGTGAATACACCACTGCGGGTCTTCATCACCGGCGGCGCGAGCCACGGCGACCTCGGCGAGCATTCTCTCAGCAAGGTCGCGGCGGCGAGCCTCGTTTTCATTGACCGGCGGGGTATCCTCCATCGCCTCCGCATCGCCGCCCCGAACTCCCGGAGCCACGTAGGGAATTCCACCTTCCTTTTGCCGCCGGCGCAACCACTCCGCCAACTCTCCCGTGGAGATGCAGTCCTCTTCGTTGTAGTCGCGGATCTTCTTCAGGAGCGGGGATTCGCTCCAGTCACCGGACTCACCGCTGGCCATCCAGTCGGCGTAAAAGACAATGGAACTGGCGGCGTCCTTCACCTCCGCCTTTCGCCCCTCAAAATAGAGCTTCTCGATCCGCTTGATCGAATAGCTGTCATCGCCGAAGAGCAGGCCCTGACGAACGACCCGGTAGAGATCTACAAAAACACCGCGTCGCAGGAGCATGTCGACCTCGTCCTCACGAGTGGCGTAGCGCCCCATCAGCTTGCGCATGGCGGTGATCTCGTAGGGGGCGTAGTGGTAGATGTGCATCGCCGGATCCGCCGTCCAGCGGGCGTAGACCCAGTCAATGAACGCCTCGAACGATGCTTTCTCTTCGATCTCATCGTGTGCCCACCAGTCGATGAACTTCGCCTCGCCGCCCTCAAGGTAGGAGGCACCGAGGAGATACTCGAGCCCTCCCTCGACGAGCGGATATCCTTCGATATCGAAAAAGACATCGCCGGTAGACGCAGGAGGCAGCATGCCGAGACCGCGCGACGGATTGGATGGTGGCGGGGGGATCACTTCGAACCAGGGGACGACATTGTTTTCCTCTGGCGCAGCAGCAGCTCGTTCCCGGGTTTTCCATTGCGCGTAGGCCTGCCGCTTGAGCGTGGCGAAGGTATCTCCGCCAAGCTTGGCAACGGTCCCGATCTTTGTGGTTGCCAGTGCCGTGAGGGTTGAGATCCCGGCCGCTTCGAGCTTTTTGATCTGCCCGGCGGTGATTCCTGCGACCCGCACCAAGTGATCACGCTCGTCCAACCAGCGGTCGGCGTAGGATTGCCAGCGCCTGTGGGCGGCTCGCGGGGCCGGTGTCGGCGGGTCGAGAGCCGGATCAAACGAGGCCATCAAGGCCTCGAAGCCTGCCTTCACCCGCAGGTAGTAGTCGAAGAAATCCGCCGTTCGGAAACTCTTCAAGTCACCGTTCCCCAGGATCACTGCAATCCGCTCCGGAAGGTAGCCGGTGACGGACTCCAGCATCTCGGCATAGCAGCAGAGCTGGATGATGTGATAGGGTTTGGCCTTGGAGGCGAGCTTTGTGTCGTGGATCTCGTATCGCCGAACTCCTTCAACATCGGGCTCGCCCATGACCACAAAGTCGGCCATTCCCGAGAAGTCACCTTTCGTCAGTGCCGCCTGGAAAATGACTTCCACCTGCTCTTTGATCGCCGCCTCTGTTTCAGCCCGCGATGTTGGACTGAATTGCTCGATCTCACAGACATCGGCCCCGTCCTCTTTGATTCGACCAAGGTGCTTGGCCTCGTGAACGTTGCCCTGCTCCTGAATCAATTTCTGATCCGCTGACTCTTCGTCGGGTGTAATCCCCTCGACCTTTTCGAGATACATGCGCTGCATCCACACCGCAAAGGGTGACTCGAGGTAAGTGACGAGGTCACTGGGTGACCAGCTCAGGCTGTTTTCGGAGGTTCGTCTCATGTCAGGAAAGCAGGCGGATGAAATGGCGGTCCGGCATCAGGCGACACGCTGGCGTTTTTTCCGGGATCAGTGAAGACTATTGTTCGGTCCGATCAATATTGACCTGACACGACAACTTAGGGTTGGCACTCCCGCCCCTCCTCCTCCCGCAAAAGCTCACCCATCGGCTTGCTCAAATCCTCATTCGGAGCCGCGCTATACTCGGCCGACAAGGACTCCCGCATTGCCTGAACTTTGCGGCTGAACACGCGAAGCGGGTAGACGGAGTGCAGCGAAGTCAACGCCAGTTCTTCTACCCCTCACTCCGTCGGCGCTGTAACTGGCAGTCGCGGCATTGTGGGCATGGATGTTCATCTGCGCCGCCGTCGCAATGGCGTCCTGATTCGCCCCGAGAAAGAGGAACTCCCAGCCCTGCTTCTCCTGCCGCCTCCGGATCTTGCCCGCGATGTCCCGCCAAGTGAAGCGGCGCGAGGCATTTTCCTGACCGTCGGTGAAGATCGCAAAGATGACCTGATCGGGCCGGTCGTGTGCCGGAAGATCCCGAATGCGAACTTTAAACGCATCAACGGTCTGCCCGATGGCGTCGAGCAATGCGGTCGAGCCCCGGGTGGTGTAGGTGCCGGTGTCGAGATCGACAACCTCGCTCACAGGGATATTGTCGATGGGGACCTCAACCCGGTCGTCAAAGAGCACCAGTGTCAGCCTGGCCTGCCCCTCGACTTGCTGCTGGTCGCGGAGGAACTCGTTGAATCCAGCGATGGCGGCCTCCGTGTGCCGCTGCATCGACCCAGAGCGGTCCAGGATAAAGGCGATCTCGGTGGTTTTTGGCTTTGTCTTCCCGGTCTCTTGTTTGCTCATGCCTGCAATTTCGCACATGGGGTGGGACAACCATGGGGGGTGGGGGGAGAGGAAGCTGAAGAAATCGCCAATCTTCCCCGGAAGCCTCGGGACCGATCCTTCTTGATGTTTTTCGAAATCTCCCCTATTCCACCCCATGGCCCGCTGGTTCTACAATCGCCCTTCCGAACACTGCGACGAAACCGAGATCAAGGTGGCGAACAAACTTCGCCGCCTCAGCAAGCGCTGGACGATACGCTGGGGTTTCTACTACCAGGACAACAAAGGTGTCCGTCGTGAGGGAGACTTCCTCATCTTCGATCCGATGCACGGGCTCCTCGTCCTCGAGGTGAAGGGAGATCGATTTCGTCAGTTTGCCCCGACGGGCCGATGGGAGGGTGATCCTGACAAAGACAAAGACCATCCTCTCTACCAGCTCGATCAGGAGCACGCCGGGGTCCTCAAGGCCCTGGCAGAGACTGAGCCGGGCTGGCGACCCGTCGCCAAGGCACTCTGTCTGCCGAACGTGGTCATCCCCGAAGGCC
>Ga0209284_10002239_pt1 | contig 26974 bp, 18 predicted proteins | sample FRY03_FD_187211 | JGI IMG/M metagenome (GOLD analysis project Ga0209284, IMG submission 187211) | Freshwater microbial communities from Lake Fryxell liftoff mats and glacier meltwater in Antarctica - FRY-03 (SPAdes) (version 2) | ecosystem: Environmental > Aquatic > Freshwater > Ice > Glacier...
TCTTTGCTATCACAGCAGTAGTTTTATTAAGTGGTTTCTCCTTTGCTATTAACTGGAATAATAGCAACTTTATAGACAGTACCTTCCGGTCACAAAACCCAACATCCGGAGATGTAAAAGCAGCACTCTTTGGAGTCGGAACCAGTACAGGAACAGCATATACCAATCACTGGCAAAACAATACTTGTGTACCAGCAAATATAACTGTAGCATATGTAGCAGCTGGAGATCGAAATACACCACCAATATTAACAGCAAACACTATATATGTACTTACAGGAGACCAAACACTTTCTGCACCTATTTATATCAATGAAAGTTGCGTGGCTATCATAGCAAGCGGAACAGTTGTCATAGATAATATCGCATTACTAACTTCTCAAAACAGCTTCTTCGTAGCAGGATCAGCAAATACTGGATTGATTATTGATGGGATTGAGTCTATATGAGGGATGATTCCAAATCAAGAATACAATTTTCTCTATACAACCCAGCATGACAACATTACGGTAAATAATATAACAGCCGAAGGATTTGGAACAAGCAATGCGAATGGAGTATTACATTTCGATCCTAATTCAGACAATATAGGTGTATTTAATAGTTATATCCATGATAACTCAAAAACCTGAATACGTACACATCAAACAAACAACGTACATATCATAGGAAACAATATTACAAACAATATCTACGGTATATTTATCGATGCCAGCGTAGAAACAAGCATCAGAGACAATAAAATTTATAATAATAGTAACGATGGTATATATATGGTAGCTACTATCTACACAAACATAAGAAAAAATGAAATATTCAACAACACAAAATGAGTATATATCAATAATGGGAACACAAACACAACTATCACAAACACGAGAATATACAACAATACATCTTTCGGATTGCACATAAAAAATACAACTAACACTATCATATCCAACACTATAATACACAACAATGGATCAGATGGGATCTATGCAACAGGAGCTGCTATGGTATGACTAGTAATAGACACAGTCCAATCATATAACAACCAAGAAAGTGCAATTGAGATAGTGAACACAAGTGGAACCATTCTTCACAATCTTACCTTATCAACAACAAACACCTATGATACACTCAAAGTAACTGCATGAGCAAATCAGTTGAGTAAATATTATGGTAACATAAAAATATACGGAGAACCAGCAAACACACCAGCACTCATAACAGGATCAGCATCAGATACGGCAGTAGCAAATCTTTGACGACAAAATGGAAGCATGACAACAGTACCTACCGCTACACTATTTTCATCAAACTCATTTATATTCTGTGAAATATGAGCATTTCATAGCAATATGCAATTTGGGATGAATGTATGTAGTAATTTTGGTATAAATACTCGATCCTTTCCGTTTACAAACAATGGAGAACCATATTACTTCGGAGAAAAAGTATTGAAACAAACAAACATACCATACTACTTAGGGACAGTTCTTTATCCTAGTAACACCATATTCAACCCACAACTGTACATCACCGATGATAGTTTTGGTGGATGGATACAAACCACTGGATGAGCAAACTACATGTCAGGATTAGTTCATTACACCAATACTAACCAACTCAGGATCTATGCATCAACTATTTCACAGTACAATATATGATGAATAGATTTTGATACGAACGCAAACAACTTTAATCCAGCTATTATCACAGGAAATATACTCACAGGACAACAAATCACCATTACACTACCTTGGACTGGTGATAATGGATACAAAGCAATCACAGGACAATTCACAAGTGGAACAAATAACACAAACATCTATCGATTATTCAGACGATATGACACCACAGGACCAGATCAGATAGTACTCAATACCCCAGCACAAAACGCTCTTGTAGTAGGAAACCAAATAACACTTGATTGGACAGCAGGAGTAGATACTTGAGCAGGGATCAGTGGATATAACTATATCGTTGCAAGCAATAGTGGATTTACTAACATCCTATTCTCTGGAACAACAGGAGCGCTAAATGCTGACTTCATCAATATCGGGTTCTATCCAAACTATTACCGACAAGTACAGGGATTTGATAACCTAGGAAATCTTGGAGTAGCTACTACAGGACTATTCCACTATGGATTTCAATATTTTGATATAGTTCCTGTTAATACAACATTCCCAACAAATTCAGGACAGACATTTACCGTCACTGCATATGATATAAACAATGACGTCATCACTGGATATACAAATACCGTGACATTTAGTCTTACTGGTCTAAATACAACACCACAAACACCACCAGTAAATTATACGTTTACATTAGCTGACACTTGAGCACATACATTTACTGGATTGTTGACAATAGACTATCCTGGTATATATACATTTGATGTTATGGATACATTGAGTGGTACACGATTAGGATCAACAATAGTAACTGTTACAGGTGAAGCATTGGATATATTCTCTGGTTCTCTAGCAGTCAATGGCGATCCTATAACTGAACCTGTTGCAACAAGTGGATCAACAACAATCGAAACAGACTTCCCAGCATGAACGACATATGGTATTGAGTTAGAAGATGGTACTCCATTTACGCTTCCATGAACAGCACTAAACCCAGGTGATGATATTGTTATTGATTTGACGACAAGCGGACTACCAGATGGTTCATACGATATAACAATCACATTTACTGATAGTTCAGGTATTTATACACAAACCATAGTTGTAACAACTATTTTAGATACAACAGCACCAATCCTAACCATCCAAAATCCCGAAACAGGATCATATCAAACACTCAACCAACCTATGATTAACCGATCGGTAACTGAAACAGGAGCCGGTATGAGTGGATATAATGTAGTTATGAGTGGAACTTCACTTGTATATACAGCATACAATCACAGTAACAATACATATCGAGAAGGAACACCTCTTGTAGATGGACCACGAACGATGACAGTCTATGGATATGATAATGCAGGTAACTACGGCACAGCAGCAAATTCGTTTACAATAGATAATACTGCCCCAATCCTCTTATCATGATCTCCACATCAAGTTGTCGTGAACAATCCTGTAACATTTACACGATATGTCAGTGAAACAGGAGGTATACAAAATTCAAGCTTTTGGTTGATGAACTATTATAACAATAGTATATTTAATAACCCATCAATACCAGGACCAGGAACAAGTACGACAGCAAATACACTAGGATCACTTCCTTCAGGAGTATATAGACGAAATGTACAGGTACAAGATTTTGTTGGAAATACTTCAAACCGAAACAATGGATTTATATTCATTGTGACTAATGCAAGTCCATGAGTATTAGAATGATTTATGGAATTTGAATCAAACCAAGGAAACATAATACAGCATCAAGGAACTACTTATACAAATACAACACAAATCCAAGCAGCACTATACGCAAATATGGCAGGTATAGTATCAATAAATGGAGATATGCTAACAAATAATGGTTTAGCAACACAATTAATGATGCCATTCCCATACTCACTACAACCAATCTCTCTAACACAATGAGATGGAATCAAAAACATCAACCCATCATTCTTTAAGATAGGACAACAAACTCCATCACATAGCTTCACAAAACAAATCACATTGGATACAACAGCACCAACAGTTCCAACGCTCATAACACCCATCAACGGAGTTGCAGTAACTGGAGCGATTATATTATCACGAAGTGGAGCAAGTGATGCATGAGCTGGGTTGTCACAATACAATATAGAAGTAGCAACTGGACAAGACTTCAATTATGGAGTACGAAATAATTGAGTAAATGGAACAACAACCACAACAACTATAGCATCAGGAACACTAACACCAGGACAATACTATCGAAGAGTAATAACCTATGACAGAGTACGAAATCAAAGCATATCAGAAGTAGAATCATTTACTATAGCAGTACCCAATACTACCGTAATAGTAAATGGAACATGAGCTATACCAAATACATTCTCTATTCCTGCAATCAACAATGCTAATCCAAACATCTCATACAGATCAAGTCCCGTAACGGTAGCTGGTCTTGTCAACTGACAACAAGCAGCAGTAAATATATCAGCTGGAACATTAATAAAAAACGGAACAAGTGTAGGAACGACAGGCACAGCAGTCAATGGAGATATCCTTGAAATAGATCTCCTTGCAAGTAGTAACTACGACACACAAGTCAGCAGTACACTTACTGTAGGAACAAGATCTGCAGTATTTAATCTCAGAACAAAAACTCAAGATCAATCATACAATGGGATAACCAACACGCAAAGACTACAAATTCGTATTATATTTGATTCTATGGTAAATACATACGGAATCAATGACTCGAGAACATTAACATTGATGATGACACTAAGAACAGCAATCGAATCTATGCTTGGATTAACTAACTATGCACAAGCACAGAAAGATGCCCTTGAATATTTCCTAACACTCGTAAACGGATATATCAATGAAAGATGAGGTACCAATCCATTCAATGGAGCGACCTATACAGCAAGAAATGGAAGAGTCTTCTCTATCATCTTTGACACAACAAGAGCTGCTTATACGTCAACACAGTTTATCAAGCCAGCATACTTCAGTTCATGGACATCGATGAAACTTCATATCGATATTCACAATCCTGGAGCTGGACAAGGAGTCCTTGTAGGAACATTGAATAATATCGAAAACACAAACCGTGGAAACAATGTCCATGTCATGCCAAATGGAAAAATCTATAGAGTAGAAAACAATGGTTCACGATATTCTCCCGATACCATATCACAAAAACAATTTAACACACAAGGTGAATTGTTGGCACGATTGAGAGCAAACAATCAAAGCATTAAACACTACTAAGAAAACCTAATAAACAAAAACCCATCCGTACGGATGGGTTTTTTTATATAAGCATTTCAGTTAATAACACTGTAGCATCTTTAGGATTGACTTTTCATCATGTTTCTTTCATTACTTGTCAGACAAAAAATCACATCGTTGTTGTTTTTCATTCTTTATATTGCTGTACTATTGCTGGATTAGCATCCAATACTTTTTGGACAATAGCACGCAAATCATCAGAGGAAACAGCAGGAGCATCAAATCATTGTTCAGCAATAATGCTTTGTGCATCTTTTCCCGTTTGCAACATCTGATCCATAACGATCTTAAGTTGTGCATCCAATACCTTTCATTCCTGTGCAATACGAACAAACTCCACAAATACATCACGATCAAAAGGCAATCCATCAATAGTCGTATATTCTTGTGTCATATACGCAGCTATGGGTCCAGCTATCCATTTGACAATAGTTTTGGGATCTCCTCAAGCAGCAACACAGGATTGGAAATAATCAAGCACAACCGTATCATTGATCAATGTATTGATATATTCTTTATGAAATCCATACTCCTCTTTCAATTTCTTTATAATAACAAAAGGAATAACAATAGTAGCATTATTGTAACTAAGATCTAAGTTTTTAATATCCAATAGCGGCAAATCTGGTTCAGGAAAATATCTATAATCCAACGCATTTTCCTTGCTTCTCATACTATATGAATTGCCAGCAGCATCATCTCGTCATCTGGTTTCTTGTTCAATAGTTCCTCCATTATCCATTAACGATACTTGTCTCATATATTCATGTTCAATCGATCTTCTCACCGCACCAAATGAATTGATATTTTTCAACTCAACTCTCGTTCCTAGTGGCGCATCATCAGACGTGCGGATAGAGATATTCACATCAACTCTCATCTGTCACTTTTCCATATCAGCATCAGAGATATTGTTGTATCTAGCTATTCTTTGTAGCTCTTTGAGAAATTCGCTCACTTCATCAGCATCAGAAAAATCTGGTCCTGTTACCACTTCTACTAACGGTGTCCCTGCACGATTATAATCAATAAGCGCTTGTCCTCCATCATGGATCATCTTCGCTGTATCAGTTTCCATATGCGCATCTCTAATTGTTACTGATCTTTCTTCTGCAAATTGATCCACAAAAAACGACACTTTCCCATCCGTACACGTAGGAGCAAACAATTGTGTTATCTGGTATCCCATGGGTAAATCTGGATAGAAATATGATTTTCTATCAAATGATGACTGATCATGAATCACACAACCCAATGTTTTTCCAAGAAGTAGTGACTTTTCCAAGGCATCCTTTGCCAATACTGGCAATGCACCAGGCTGCCCAGTACAGACAGGACACACATTGGTATTAGGTAATATAGTATCAAAATCCTGCAAATTTTTACACTGACAAAACAACTTCGTCTCCGACTTTATCTTCAAATGTATTTCCAATCCGATCGTCTTCTGGTACATAAAATATAATGACACTGATAATAAAACATCACAAGAAAATATACGAAACTATCCAACAATTACAAGATAAGAAGATGAAAGAAAAACAGGAAAGAAAGTAGCCAATCCATAAAACACAAATTTTCCGTCATACGCCGGAGATCGGAAATTGACTTCAAGTGTGCCAACCAAACTCGCGGTTTTTGGTTGGCTAGATTTTTTGGTACTTTTGTATCATGACAAAAGTACAAGAACAAATTACTAAGAGAATGACAAAAAAATAAAATATATTTTTCTCCTAGATTCTTCGTTTCACCCCAAGGGCACTTCCTCGCTAACGCTCACAGCGCACTCAGAATGAAGTAATAATTTATTATTTTATAATAAGACCTCCACTCTCCCACCACTCTTATCTTTTACCAAAGCAACAAACTGACCAACCAATCCACTATTGATAGCACAAACAATACGTAACAACACCCCTGCATCTTGAGAAACAACCTTTCCCTGACATAGATCAACACACTGCATCACTGTAGGCATATCATCATACGAACAAGCCAATACAACTTCTTGGAGTAATTCTTTTTTCTCTACTGGAGCATGAACCAAGACCTCGCGAGCACACTGTCCATACGATCTCACCAATCCCCCAGCCCCCAAAAGCGTTCATCCAAAATATCTTATCACAACTACCAACACAGTATCATAACTGGATTGTTGGATAGCAAACAATATTGGTTTCCCCGCAGTCCCTGCTGGCTCTCAGCCATCAGATGACCTCTCTTTCGCACCGATCTTGTAGGCATAACATACATGCGAAGCATCCGGATATCTAGACGATATTTGATCAACATACGCACCAACTTCATCAAGATTCACCACCTGAAAAACCATCCCAATAAAGCGAGATCACTTTTCTTTGGGTCACTCATAGATAAAGCCGTGTTGAGGAGAAAGTATATACTGTTTCATAACACAACTATACAAAAAAGCTGTCATAATAACAGCTTTTAGCATAAAAATAACACCTATTTTTTCTTAGAAACATGATTTTTGGTTGAGAAAACTTGCTCATTAGTAACATCAAAGATACTTTCTAACAACTCTCTTGTTTTATCTTCTACTGCTTTGTATGTCGCTGCTGTTTGTGCTGGAAGCCATTTTGGATATGCTCATTGATCAGCATTACGTAATGACTCTGCTTCAGTTTTAAATTCTTTAAAAGTAGCATCAAGAAATTTATCATACTCCATTGATTTTTTTTCAACTCATTTTTTACCAAAAGCTTGTTTATTGTCTTTAAAAAAACCAACATTAGCAACATACCCATGAGAACCATGTCCATACCCATTTGCATTCTTGCCTTTGACTGCATGGACACTATTTTCATCTGCGATATGTGTATTAAATCCAATCACCCATGTCTCTAGATCCTTCTTAAATAGCTTCATAGCTTCTGCCAATGCTTTGTCAACAATTTCTTTTTTTCTCAATACAGGATCTGTTGATTCTGATGATTTAAGCACTTTGCTATCAAATATATTATCATCTGATTTATATTTTGCTATTTCCTTAGTGAAAAATTCTCTCACTCATTCTCCTTCAATATATGCAACCCATTCATTAAAATAATTTTCCTGTGTTTTAATCATTTGTTCATGAGACTTTTTCGCATCTTTCTTAGACACAACTTGTGCATCTGCTGATTGTGATGTCATCATAAAAAGAGAGACTAAAGCAGTAAGCCCAAGTTTTTTTAGTGTATTAAGAGAAAGACCGAGATTAAGATCAGATTTGTTTTGTGGAGTAAGCATAGGAATAATAGTAAGTGATAAATAACTATAACACTATTCTACACACAAAGAGACATAAAGTCAAAAATGATGTAAAATATAGTAAATACACATACAGTATACTTATTTTATACCAAAAGTCAAGCTATTTTTGATAGAAACATACTTCCTGTTGTCCATTAAGTAAGTCAATACCTACCAATCATGGAGTTTTTGCCCCCCTCAATAACAGAAATCCACCAAACAAATTATGTGTAACAAACGATTCTACCAGATCTTCAACCAATTCAGCGCTTTCTTCGCCCAATCTCACTCCATACGGAGGATTGGTCACACACCAGACCTTATCATCACTTGGAGATCTAAATTCTACATCGAGAAAATGTTTTTCTTGAAAATCAATCATATGTGCCACCCCAGCACGTTCAGCATTTGCTTTGGCTTTCAGTAAGACACTAGCATCAATATCCGATCCAAATATTTTTACCTGTCACTTCGACGACGAAGGAGGAGAAGTATAAGAATTATGGTATTCCATATCCCCAATACTTCTGGCTATACTCGAAGTAACAATACTTGCAGCCTGCAACTTTCAGCCTTTAGATTCATCACACAATATACCATACACAAACCCATCAAAACACCCAAAATCTTCAAAAGAAAACTTCCTCAATAACCCCGGAGCAACATCTGCTGCCAACATCGCTGCTTCGATACAGATGGTTCCTGACCCACAAAATGGATCAAACAACGGACTTCTCTTATTCCATCCAGCCAACATAAGCAATCCAGCTGCGATATTTTCCTTCAATGGTGCTTCTCATTGCTCTGTTCTATATCCTCTTTCATGTAAACTCGCACCAGAAGTATTGAGTAAAATCGTTGCCATATCCTTGTATATATCCACAGATATTTCAATAGTTGGCTTATTCTCATCTACTTCCCAGTGGACATCACGAGATCCCGTCAACTGTGTTAGAATAGATTTATGAGCAATCGATTGAATTGTTCTTGTACTTGATAACTGACTTTCACGACTATGCGCAAGTACACGCACTCCATGTCCCGAACCAATATATTGCTTCCAATCCAGAGTAGCAATCAAATCAAACAACCCATCAAAATCCATAACTTTGTGCTCTGCAAGAACGACAAATACCTTATTAGCAATTCTCGACCATAAGTTTATGCGATACACATCTTTCCACTGCATGGTATCCACGGCCAAGCCATACCCTTTTTTCATAGGAGAAAATCCCATTTGACGTAACTCCGTCATACATACTCATCATAAACCAAACGGATGCGTCACTAGTATTTTCATAGCAAAAAATTCATATAAAACTCGTCATTCTCAGTGGAGTGGAGCGAAACAAAGAATCCAGGATTTATTATATCACCTAGATCCTTCACTTCACTGTATCACGTCCAGGATGACAAAAAAACCCAAACTCTACAATTCTCACTATAGCCCCTTAACCACATATGTTCCTTCATCTATATACCCCAACTTACGATAATACGCCTTTACTCCAACACCAGCAATAATAGAAAGTTTTTCATAACCACTATGTGCAGCCATGCGTTCAGCCGCAGCAACCAACTGTGACCCAAATCCTCTATGTTGTTCAGTACCAGAAGCTAGAGGCGAAGCACCAGAAGCTTGTAATCAAGCCAATTGTCCATACACATGCAACTCTCTCACCATAGCAGTCATCTTCCCAAGTCCAGCAAAATCTACCGTCTTATCTGTATCAGGCAACAACAAACGCAACAACCCATACAAATACCCCAACCCATCTTCAAAACTCAAAAAATATTCCCATCACATACTACTTTTATAGCGTCTAATAACTAGATTCGATATCCCATCACCATTATCTACTTTTGGCATACCTTGTACATCCAACGATCTATTTCTTATCTCACGACTTCTCGTATCCAAACTCACAAAATTTCTATACTGTTCAATATCTGGCTCCTGCCCAATCACAAATGTTTGTATCCCATTAGTACGTCATCCTGAACGCAGTGAAGGATCTTGGTTATTGGTAATAGATTCTTCGTTTCACTCAGAATGACTAAATTGTTCATAACTAGAATCCAAAAACTCATCCAACGAATCAAAAACTCTAACATCAGCATACAATCTCTCATACAATCACTGCATTTCTGGTGTGTTTTTCAACTCTTTTTTCATCTGATTATGTGTCAATTGCGAAAGATTAGTCACACTTGAACCAGCAACAATCTCAGTCGATGGAATATCACGTATCAAACGTTTTATTCTCGTATACGGTGGGATAACATCTAAAAATACTTCACGAATAAGTTTCTGTATGACAGCAGTTTCCAGTGGTTTATACTCCCCTTTCAGATACAACTCATACAGTTCAGTATTTGGAATAACAGACGTAGGATAAAACTTAATTTCATCCGGCTTAAAAAACGGATCATCATACAATTGATGAAACGAATCCACATCCTTTTCATAGTCAGACCCATACAATCCCGGCATCATGTGTACTGACATCTTATAGCCATATTGCCTGAGTTTATGCATCGCTTCACGAGCTTGTTGAACACTATGTCCTCTCTTATTAGCATCCAACACCTCATCATACAAGGACTGCACTCCCATCTCAAGTCTCGTCACTCCAAACCTTCTCCACAACTGACAATTGGCATCATTGACATACTCTGGTCTCGTTTCTATCGTCAATCCAATCATCCTACAATCGGCAGATTCATTAATTTTTTCTGATTCTTCGATAGTCACAGGATACACAATATCTTCTATTTTATCGATTGTATACGAATATTTCTTATCTTTATCAAACTGTACTTTTGCATAAAATTCAGGAAACGTATTACACGCATCATACAATCACTTAATAAACTCTTCTTTATACTCGTCAGGATAGACATCCCAAGTCCCACCAAGCACAATCATCTCTATTTTATCTGTCTTATGTCCGGTAAGTTTCAATGATAACAATCTATTATAGACCTGTTTGATTGGATCAAAATTATTGAGCAACGCACGCATCGCTCCAGGTTCAGTATTGATATAACTCTTGGGCATCGTAAAATCATTGGGGCAGAAAATACATTTCCCCGGACATCGATATGGTTTAGTCAACACTTGTACAGACACAATCCCCGACTGCGAACGAATAGCCCTTTTTTTAAGCAATCATTCAATAATCAAACTTGGCTGTATCTCTTTATGTTTAAGCATATCATGATACACACGCAACAGTTCACTATTACTCGGAACTTCAGAAAGTTTGTGCTTTTTTGCAAAGGATCTTTTTAATTGCAGAAAATACTGCTTATCCAACAAAGCAGGATCCGTAGTTAATATTGTATGAATAATATCTGCAAATGGCACCATATTAAAGAAAAATTAAACAAAAGTTACCGTCATCCTGAGTGGAGGCGATAGCCGGAACCGAAGGATTTTAGTATCTCTATTGCTACAACAACCCATAGACCGACAAAACACTACTATAGGAGAAAGGAGAGAAAAAACAACTTACTTTGAACAGATTCTTATCCACAAACTACTAGCAACTCATGCACCATATCATTTACTATAGTCAATAGAGGTATCATATCACAATTGTCTAAAATAACATAAGATTTCAGAATCTAACCATTCTATATCTTTTTCAGAAGTCCATAATACATCGTTACTATATATTCATATTTTATAGCTACGATCAAACTCTTTAGCAACTCAATGATTTTCATAAAACAAACGATTTGTTTTTTGTTGAACTTTTTCTAAAGGAAAAAAGAAAAATCAATGTTTTTGTAAAGTTATATGTAAAGCGCCTAATCCACGAACAAAAAAACATTTCTTTAATCATTTATGTACAGCGATATCTGACATTATATAATCAATCATCTGTCACTGATGTTGAATAAACGTATCCATAATGTTAGTGATTGTATCATATTGTCCAGTAGCCAAACCATCAAAAGAATGACGGGGAAGTTTACCACAAGAAACAATATCACTAGCTGAGACAATATCAGAGAGAGTGAACGACATAAATAAATACCTACAAAATAAATTAGTCCAACAACTATAATGATTTTACATTAAAAGTCAATACAAAGAGATATATATTGATTTATACATATAAAAGAATACAGTAGACGACACTCTTTATATCACATACATATATGAAACAAATTATCATAATCCACGGATGAGAATGTTTCAACAAGGAAGAACTATATACGTATTTACAAACGACATCGCACAATCCATATGAGCTCAAAGAAAGACGAAGAGATCGATTACAATCACAATGCAAAGATAGCCATGCTGTTATAATTCCAAGTATGCCCAACAAATATAGTGCCGACTACACTGCATGGAAAATACGATTTGAAAGACATTTTCCCTACCTCAATAACGAAAATACGATCTTGGTATGACATTCTCTTGGAGCATCATTTTTACTTAAACGACTCAGTGAAAATAAATTCCCGAAACAAGTTTCACAACTCCATCTTGTTTGTTCATGTGTAGAAAGTAAATGATTGATTTGAGAAGGAATTGGCAATTTTTGATCCGATCGAAAGAAAATAGCAACCATACAAAAACAAGTAGATCAGATATGTATATACCACTCAAAAGATGATGAGGTCGTACCATATCGACATTCGGAAAAACTCTCAGAATTTTTACCACAAGCGAAATTTTTTAGTTTTGAAAATAGAGGTCATTTCAATCAACCCGCTTTACCAGAATTATTGGAAAACATCAATTACTACGAAAAGTAAATATATCATAAACAACAATCCATCTTTGCTCACTGTGAGCGTCAACGAGGAATCGCTGTTGGGATGATAAGTTATAACGACAGCCTGCCCCGCAGAACTGCGGGGAAGCAATTCTATCTATATTACAAGAAAAACTCAAAAATGCTTTTACTTGCATTCCCTCTGCCCATTTCTATAAACACAAAGGCTACTAGCTAATAAACTAAAACTAAAAACTTTATATAGACAATTAATCATATGTTCACTCTCCCAACACTCCCCTACGCATACGACGCACTCGAACCATATATCGACGCACAGACCATGGAGATACACCACAGCAAACACCATCAATCATATGTCGATAAACTCAACGCAGCAATAACAGGTACTGAATGGGAAGAAAAACCATTGGACGAACTACTCCAAACTCTCCCGCTTTTGCCAGATAGTATCAAATCAGCAGTCAAAAATCATGGAGGATGACATCGAAATCATACATTTTTCTGGCAGATTATGACACCAGGAGGATCAGCACCATCAGATACGCTACTTAAAACAATTAACGAAAATTTCTGATCGTTTGATAGTTTCAAAGAACAATTTACGACAGCTGCACTTGCGAACTTCGGAAGCGGTCGAACACGAGTAGTCAAAAAACATGACGAACTCACAATTATAAACACTCCCAACCAAAACAACCCACTCATGGATCATCAAAAAGCCATCCTTGGTATCGATCTCCGAGAACATGCATATTATCTCAAAAATCAAAATCGCAGACCAGAGTACATCCAAAGCCGACGGAATGTCATAGATTGGAACAATGTAGAAGAACTCTATAATAAATAAAAATAAAACAAAGCATTTTACACTGACTTGGTCCCATCCGTTAAGATAGGGAGGATGTATGTTCGAAGTCTTACGAAGAATTGCTCTCATATGTAAGACTGTAAAATGCTAGTCCTTTTGGTTACGTTTGGGACAATGTCAAAAGTGACTCGTCAAAGGCATTGTATTTATTTTCATTAGATACTAATGAATTATAAAAAAACCGTCGGATACGCAGGAGAGAAGCTAGTCACCGAACATTATCGTAATCAGTGATATACTATCTTAGATGAAAATTACACAATCCGTGGTGGTGAAATAGATATCATAGCAACCCATGGCAATATCATAGCATTTATTGAAGTTAAAGTCATCAACAATATTGACGACCTCCAATCATTCATTACTAACAAAAAACTCTATTTCCTTGAAAAAACCATCCAACACTATATAATGACCAAACATATCGATAAAGACCCTAGATTAGATGTTGCATTTGTAAAAAACAATCAAATCGTCGATATTTTTACCAACGTTACAGGAAGCTAATGAAAAAAGTAGGAATCATAACTTTGTTTATAGCAGGAATCGTAGTTTGAGCATTGTCATTCAACGCATTTTCTTTCTTCACTGCTCACAGCAGCAACAACCTTATCGCATCTACGTCTGTTGATATGCAATCTCTGATCCAGAACATTAGCAATTCTATCCGCAGCAAGAATCTTACACTTACTAAAGATAGATATGGTCGCTTTGAAGAAGTATTCAATGTCTTAGAAAGCAACTACTATTATCAAGATAAGATAGATGACAAAGCGATGATCAAAGCCGCCGTTAAATCACTCGTAGATTCTATCGACGACCCCTATACAGTCTACCTAGATCACATCGAGTATGAAGAATTTCAAAAAGACCTTAAGGGAACAACAGATCTCGAATGAATCGGCGCTGTCGTTGCCCAAAAAGACTATTATATTCTCATCGAAGAAGTGATCAAAGAGTCACCAGCATTCAAGGCTTGAATTCGCTCATTAGATCGTATCATTGCTGTTGATGGAAAGAGCACCAAAGATGAAACAGTCAATGAAGCTGTCATGCGCATTCGTTGACCAAAATGAAGCGCCGTCACACTAACTATTGAAAGAGTAAGCCTCAAAGATGATAGCAAGGAGATATTTGATCTTGAGGTTATTAGAGATAAACTCACTATCCCATCAGTAGAGAGCAAAATACTTAGTGTTAACGAGCAGAACATATGACATATAACCATATCGATGATCGGAGAAGAAACAGAAAGACTACTCAAAAAGGAAATCCTCTCGCTCCAAGAAAACAATGTGAAATGAATTGTTCTTGACCTCAGATGAAATGGATGAGGGATATTGCCTATAGCAGTACAGATAGCATCACACTTCATACCTGAAGGAAAATTGGTCACCATAGCAAAATATCAAGGATATCCAGATGAAACATTTGTATCGCAATGATATAGTGATTTACAAAACATCCCTGTCGTTGTTCTTGTTGATATGATGACTGCTTCAGCAGGAGAGATAATTGCACTTGCTATGAAAGAACAAATACAGGCAACATTGATAGGAACGCAAACATTTGGAAAATGATCTATCCAAACACTCTATGAATTTAGCGATAAAGACTCACTCAAATACACTATCGGAAGATGGTATGGCCCAAGTGGATCAACTATCGATAAAGAATGAATCATCCCCGATGTTGTAGTAGAGTTCAATGTTGAACAATACGTTGAAGATACAATAGATAACCAACTCCAGGAAGCCATGAAAGTCCTGGAAACAAAACTATAATAACAGACAAACCCAATCATTGATAGTTCATCATTTATCATTCACAATCAATTATGTCAGTTCAAGTCATTATCCAAAATCTCGAATGAAAAGAAATCGCTCGCTTCCCATGATACGACAATATGAGTTTTTATCAAATGGCAGAAAAACACAACGTAGAGATACCAGTTTCCTGTTGTTCTGGTGCATGTTTTGTTTGTTGCGCACAGATTAAGAAATGAGAAGAAGCTGTACAAATAGATAAAATATCTATGCCACTTGTTGATGTAGAAAAAGATGAACAAACAGGCAAACGAAAAGAAGTATTGACTTGTATTTGAGGGATAAAATCCGATTATATCAAGGACGAAGCATATCACGAGATTGTCCTCCAAAAACTTATATAACAATATATTGGATAAAAAGCAGATAGCCCAAAACAACATTTAACTGTCAACAAGATATGTTCGATTTCGATCAAACACTTATCGATAAGCTCAAGCAACAAGACCATTGAGCATTCAACACATTCTACCTTCAGACAGTAGACCATTTTTTCCGTTATCTTCAATCCAATTATTATATCTCCGAACAAGATTGTCATGACATCATAGCAGATTTTTATGTCAAACGACGACAATCTGCCACCAAATACGATGGAAGATCAAAGTTTTCTTATTATGTATGGATGGTATTTAAGAATGTCATCAAAGATTATTTCAAGAAAAATAGCGATACCCCATTCAGCAACATACAAAACAATATTGAGAATAGTAGTTTCGAAGATAGTCTGGAAGCAGACGACACACTGCAAGATTTACTTGAGGCTGACTTTGCATATGAGCATATTCTCCAAGCAATGCAATCATTGAGTGAAAATGATAAAGAAATTATTTTCCTAAGATTTATCGAAGAAAAAAACACAAATGACATAGCAGAAATTTGTGGAGTACCAGATAGCACAATCAGAAAAAGATTATCTAGGGCTATACAAAATCTCAAATCCCTATTAATAACTGATATATCATAAACCATTAGAAAAAAATGTCAACTCATAATAAAACACAAGGCGTAAAAAACAAAGAATAATAACAGTTATAGACTAGCAAATCTAAAGATAGCGGTTCTGACCAGTTTAGACACAAAATCTATTGAAAACTCCTACTAGCTTCCTATTATAATCAATGTACAAATTTTATTTGTTAAACTATATGTACAATGACAAAGACTCAACTTATCGCACACTTGGCTGACCAACTTGGAGTATCTAAGAAATTGTCTGCTGAATTGGTTAACACATTTATCGATGCTATCATCGCAGGTGTTAAAAAGCAAGGAGAAGTAAGAATCCAAGGATTCGGTACTTTCAGAGCTTCACAAAGAAAAGCTAGAGAAGGAGTTAATCCACAAAATCCTTCACAAAAGATCAAGATCCCAGCTATGAAAGTTGTTACTTTCAAGGCAGGTTCTGAATTCAAAGCAGCTGTTAAATAATTATACTCGAACACCAGCCCCGCTTTAGCACGGGTTGGATGAGAGAGCCTGCCTGCCGGTAGGCAGGGTGTATACTGCTCCGTCTGCGAAAACATAAAGTTCGAATAAAATGAAGAAAATTATGATTTCCAAAGCGGTTCAGTATATTATTTACCACTGATAAAAAACTCTTCCTTCGGGGAGAGTTTTTTTGTACAACAAAACAAACACAACACTTGCATTTCTCTCTCACAAAACTATAAAAATAACAATTCCATTGCTTTATGCTTTGTGCTTTTAACTTTACACTATTTTCCATGACTGGTTATGTTATCCTTGGCTTTCTTATAGGTATCTTCATAGGATATTTGGTCTTCTATTTTAGATATGAGCACAAAGACACGGTCAATGAGCTTAGATCAAACCTCAAAGAAGCCAATAAAGAACTCCAACAAATCAATGGTGATATCGATGAATACGAACAACAAAATGTTATTCTCAAAGAAAAAGTAACTGAATTACTCGAAAAAAATGACGATCTTTCACAAGTAACATCAGAATTAAGCAAATACTACTATCATATGAAAAAAGCATCAGAAAAAACAAAGGAACTCATCAGATTTCTCCAATCTCCTGATAGCGCCATCGAAGAAAAAATGGAAAAATATATCTGATTACAACAAGACAACGACGAGCCAAACCACAAACAATTCTTTTAGAAAACTCCGTTTATTACCATGAAAAAATTTGTTGCAATTATCATCTTTGGAGCTATAATACACAGTACAAGTTATGGATATATCATTCATAACAAAACTGTCGCAGAAATACCACTAGAAGATTATTATTTACAAACACGAATAGGTAATCCTCTTGCAACAGTCAAAGAGAAAAATAGAGCACTATGAGCAAGTATTGGAATCAATGCATCTTTTTTTTGTCCAGCAGAACGTGCCTATAACTATTGTGGAGCAAACAATGGAACATCAAGCGATAGGATTGTTGCCTGAACAATATATAGCAAATACCCTGACGACACAGGAGAGAGATGAATTATCGGGGTAAATGCAAACAACGAACCGCTCTTTGTGCAAAACAATAACCGACAATGATATATGCAAAACACTAACCAGAACAGAGTCTGAGAAATACAATATGGGATAGGTAATTTCCCTATACTTATAGACAAGGGTGTTGATGTTACGATTGAAGTAAGCCATCTTATTGACAAAAAAATGTTAGGTAAATGAACAAGATCATTTATTTGTATTCCTGAAATCGCAGATAGAATATTTATGGGTTTCGTCCCAAACAAAAGTATGTATGAAATGGGGAAATATCTCAAAGAAACATACGGATGTTATTTTGCAGTAAACTTAGACGCTGGCGCAAGTAGCGCTATGGTTGTTGAAGACAAATACATTGTCTGACCAGGAAGAAAAATTGTTGATGGATTTGTAGCAGTGCCAAAAGAGCATTATATCGAAAATAAGATACAAAATCACCAATTTTCTAGCCAACAAAGAGCCGCTATTACTCGTCTAGGCGATATGTTTGCATTTGAGATCTACAAACAATGAGATACATACAAACAAAAAATTCTCAATACATTCCAATCTCGAGAATGATCGACGTTATTCTATCCACTCGCAGACAAAAGAGCACTTATCAGAGAGATAATAAAGTCTATTGAACAAGTACAAGCAACGGATGAATATGGATTTATACCATATCAATAAGCCAATAGCTAACAGATTTATATCAAAACATCTATTATGGATCACAAAAAAGTTATAGAATCATTAAACACATATCGAAAAGAAAATGATACCTTCAAAAAATCCATCAATTCTAGACCGGCATCAATGCAGGTCGTAACATTCGATGGTCCTCCGTTTGCGTCAGGGACTCCTCACTATGGACACGCCCTTGTCTCTATCATGAAAGATACTTTGGGAAGATTTAAAACCATGCAATGATATAGAGTAGAAAGAATTCGATGACGAGATTGTCATGGCTTGCCAGTAGAAAAATATGTCGAAAAACAATTATGATTGGATGGAAAAAAAGATATTGAAGAAAAACTTGGTATAGAAAAATTTGTGGAAGCATGTAGATGAACAGTACGTAATGTCAATAGCGAACGAAAAAATTTCGTTGATCAGATCGGAAGATGGGCTGATATGGACAATGCATATTTCACTATGGACCTAGAATATATGGAATCCGTTATGTGGGTATTTAGTAAACTCTATGACAAGAACCTTGTTTATAGATGATTTTCTGTGCAATGATATTGTCCAAGTTGCGCAACTGCACTATCCAATTCCGAAGTAAACGAATGATACAAAGACCGTCAAGACCCAACAGTAACAGTTAAATTTCCTCTATACCAAGATAACGCACAGTACAAAGAAAATTATACACATACTGCAGACGGAGCTATAGATGTAGTTGCATGTATTATCAAAAAAGACAATACATACCTTATAGCATATCACAAAAAGTGACAAAAATATATTTTCCCATGAGGTAAAATAGAAAAATGACAATCTATACAAGATGCTGTAGCACAAGAACTCAAGGAAGAATTGTGAGTAGAAGCAAAAAATATCCAAGAATTGTGAGTCCGAAAAAATACCGTGTGATGAAAAATATGGAATATTCATCAAGTAATAGTAGAAATAATAGGAGAACCAAAAAATATGGAACCAGAAAAATGTACACACATTGCACGAGCTGAATTGGTTCCTCTGGAAAATGAGTTGGGTATAGGAATCAAAATAGAAAATACTATTATTGACAACCCAGAAGAAATAAGACAACAGTTTACAGATCTCTATCTGTATCATAGACAAGCGAACAAAGAAACGAAGAAAGATGCACACATCTACTTCCTCGCACGAACAACAACCCCATGGACACTGCCAAGCAATATGTTTTTGGCTGTGTGACCAGAAATTGTATACGTAACAGTACGAGACAAAGCACAACAAGAATATTATATCCTTGCCCAAGAACTCCTATCTAGCTACTATAAATCAGCTGACGAATATATTATCATCAATAGCAACAAGTGAGCTGATCTTGTTGGTATACATTACCAACCCTTACGAGATTTTTATGCAAAATCCAAAAATATTGCAAACCAATACAAAACACAAACACACAAAGTACTTGCATGAGATTTTGTGACTACTGATAGTGGAACAGGTATCGTTCATATTGCACCAGCATTTGGACAAGATGACCTTGATATCGTAAAGACAATACTACCCAAAGATGATGCGAATAATTGGTTGTTTTTACCAGTAGATGATTATGCAGAATTTACTAGTGACGTACCTAATTGGAAAGGGATTCGCTGTTATGATGCCAATAAAGACATCATCCAAGATCTCAAAAAAGACAACAAGATAGTCGCACAAAATACACTCAATCATAGTTACCCACATTGTCGAAGATGCGAGACTCCGCTAATTTACAAAGCAATGACAAGCCGATTTATTAAAGAACAAAATATTGCACAATCAACAATCCCTGCATTAGATACTATTTCATTTACTCCCAATAGCATCAAAAATAGATTCCGTGACGTTCTCAAATCAGCGCCAGACTGGAATGTTTCCAGAAATAGATACCGAGGTGCACCCATACCTATTTGGCAATCAGACAAAAATCCAGAGGAAAGAATCATTGTTAAAAATCTTGAAGACCTTTATATCCATAGCAAAACAGGATCAGCAAACATCACCAAAAATATATTTGTCGTCCATGCAGAAAAAGCCAAGAATGATGCTATAAGTAAAAAATGAGAAAAACAAGCAGATATAGTGGCAAAAAAAATAGAAGAAGTTATATGATCAAATGCGGATATACAGATCATTCTATCTCCAGAAAAGCTTGCACGACAGACGATCTATCCCTATATTAACAAAACATACAGCAAGAAAGAATTACAAGAAATACAAATAAAACTTACAGCAATACAAAAAAACTATGAATCACTTATACAAAAAAAAGAAATAGAGAAATATCTTAAAGATAAAAAAAATACCAAGTATTTTTCTCTTATAGATTGACTAGCTGTAGATTTTCGCCTTATACAAGGATGAAATACGCAAGAAGCAATGCAAGAAATAAACACAAGATACATAACAAAAACTATAGTCATTATAGCTGATCAAGATACTATATATACAATAAGAAAAACATACAGACAATTTACGGATGCACAAAAAGAAAAATATACAATGAACCCAGCAACATTTACCACACACTATCGAGATAACACAAGGAATACGGAAATAGATTTACATAGACCATATGTCGACAACTATCGATTCGAGTATAAAGATGCAAAATATACAAGAATTCCTGAAGTTTTTGACTGTTGGTTTGAATCATGAGCGATGCCATATGGACAAGTAAATTATACAGGACAAAAAGGATCAAGCATCCACTACCCTGCTGATTTTATCATTGAATGACTAGACCAAACAAGATGATGGTTTAGAACTCTCCATGTACTTGGACAAGGAATCATGAAAAAAAATGCATTCGATAATGTAATCATCAATGGACTCATCCTTGCAGAAGACGGAAAAAAAATGTCCAAAAAACTGAAAAATTATCCTGAACCATCATATTTATTGGAAAAATATGGTACTGATGCGTTAAGAATGTATCTACTAACATCACCAGCAGTAAGAGCAGAACCAGTGAGATTAGGAGAGTCTATGGTCGAACAAATGTACAAAGATTTTAGTGCGCCATTATTGAATGCATATAACTTTTTTACTACGTATGCAAAAATAGATTGATTCAAAACACAAAACAACACAACATACTTCATGCATGAATCTAATAGTTTAGACCAAAATAATACAGACAAAATTATGCGTATGGATATCGATCATATCATACAAATACATAGCGACAAAAAACTAGCTACACAAGTAGAAAATTTGATGAAAACTATTTATAACAAAAAAATATCTATTCATATATTAGACACAAAAAATACTAATCGATATGAAACCCTCCAAAAAGAGTATGCGAGCAAGAACATACTCATCATAGGAAATAATGAACAATATAAAACACTACGAAATGGCCTCTATGGGATACATAATGCCAATGCATCGCATAACATAGTACCACTTCCTGACTATATCATAACAAACGATCTAGATAGATGGATATTGGCAGCTCTCCATCAGATGATATATGAAACAGAGTCACAAATAAACAGCTATATGTTAGATACCGCAAGTAAAGAAATAACATGATTTATTGATAAATTAACCAATCGATATATCAGAAGATCGAGAAGAAGATTTTGGGCAACAGGTATGGATGCTGATAAAACATCTGCGTACAATACATTGTTTACTGTCATAAAACAATTACTCCATCTTAGTGCGCCATTTGCGCCATTTATCAGTGAGCATATCCGACAACAAATGCAGGCGTTTATTACAACAGAAAAAACAAAAGAAAAAGACAACTCTATACATCTCAAGTATATTCCCGTAAGTAGTCCACAATATATTGATCTACAATTTTTAGAAGAAATAGGACTTGTAAGACGTATTATTTCTCTATGATTATCAGTAAGATCAAAAAACAATATAAAAATAAAGCAACCACTTGCATCACTCGATGTCCGTATCGAATAATACACTTGCAAAGAAAAAAAAATTACGTATAGCTAAAGATAGTTAATAGATCTTTATTTACTCTATATATCAGCATGCCAACAAAAAAGAAAACAACAAGCAAAAAGGTAGTAGCAAAAGCTACGCCAACAGTAAAAGCAACAGTCACTTCAGCAACTAAGAAATCAGGAAGCTTCCTTGATGGATTCAATCGAGAAGACAACTTGCATATGTTCTTGGGTATTATCTTATTGGTAATTGGATTGTACCAACTTCGCACGCGATTACTTGGACTCGTATTTATCATCGTAGGAATATTGTTTGTAACAGGATACTTTGAAAAATGAAAGAAAAAATAGTATGTCATTTCGACGACGCAGGAGGAGAAATATAAGAATTATATCAATAAAATAAATCTGTAATACAAACAACTCCCCACAAAGGAGTTTTTTTATACATAAAAAATCCATACCATTTGCTACACAAATACATAGAATATAGAAAGGAATAGAATAAAAAAGATAGTTTAGTATTGATAATAAGATATGTCCCAACTCACTGACGACGTCCTATCCCGCATCGATATCGTTGACATTGTCAGCAAATATGTTCCTTTGAAAAAAGCAGGAAGCAATTTTTCTGGTCTCAGTCCTTTTCAAAAAGAAAAAACACCATCATTTATGGTCTCACCAACCAAGCAAATATTTAAAGACTTTAGTTCATGACTAGGATGAAATGCCATTACCTTTGTTATGGAGATAGAAAAAATTGACTTTCGAGATGCTATGAAAATCCTTGCACAAGAAGCTCGTGTTGATTTAAGTAAATACCAACAAAATCCTGAACAACATATCATCGCACAAGACGAAAAAGAAAAAATCAAACGCATCCACTCACTCGCACAACAATTTTTTGTTGCACAGTTAGAGAAAAACACACAAGCACAAGCATATCTTAGTGATAAAAGAAAAATATCCCCTGAACTACAGAAACAATTTGGTATAGGATATGCACCCGATAGCCATTATGATCTGATTCAATATTTGAAGTCCAAATGATTTTCAGATCCAGACATCATCGAAGCCTCACTTGCAAAAAAATGACAAAGTGGCGATAGTTATGCATTTTTTAGACATAGAATTACATTTCCTATTTATGATCATATGGGGAATGTTATTGCTTTTGGCGCAAGAGTCATAAACCCCGAAGACCAACCAAAATATCTCAATAGTGCAGACCACAAAGGATACGACAAATCCAAAACACTCTATGGAATAGATAAGGCAAAGCATACCATCAAAGATTTTCAATCACTCATCATCGTAGAATGATATATGGATGTTATCGCTCTGCATAGATTGTGATTTCCTATTGGACTAGCTACATGCGGAACAGCCATGACACACGAACATCTTAAGACTATCAAAAGATACACAGATACTGTCTACCTCCTGTTTGACACAGACAATGCTGGCGTGCAAGCAAGTATAAGAGCATTAAGTGTCTGCTATAGTCACGAGATATACCCAAAGATGCTGATCCTGCCAGACGATTGTAAAGATGTTGATGACTTAGCAAACAAAGAGAATGGAAAAGAAGTATTTCAACAAGCAATGGATAAAGCACAAGATGGATTTCTCCATACATTTTTGACAAGCAAAAAATCTGAAGACTGGACATCGCCAATCGGAAGACAAAAGGTTATCAATATGATGTTTGAGCTCGTGATGGCTATTACCAGTAGTGCAAGTATCCAAAAACATTACATAGAAATACTTTCCGATCAACTTGGGATGCATAGTAATATTATCGAAGCACAATACAGAGATTTTAGAAACAAAAATAAGTTTATTGTCCAAAAACATCATAAGGAACAAGAAGAAAAAACACTCTACCAGCCAGATAGAGAATTACTCTTTGCAGCATTACTCTACAAAGATTTTTACAATAACTATGTAGAAGATAGAGAGCTACGACAGGCATTCATAACATTTATCGAAAGCATGATAACCAATCTTGGTATCGATCATACATGCAATATCATCCTCCACGATCCATCCAGACAAACAGAATTGAACGAACTGCAAGTACGACGAGAAAAAGAACTTGATGTACTCAATAGTGAACAAGACAAGATAGAATTCATAAAAAAATCTATTCGTCCTATCATCCACGGATACATCAATCATATCCTCAAAGATAAAAAGATCGACCACGAAAAAAAACTCCAGCTCCAGAAGAGCATGAAGTCTGCTAAGTTGTAGCAATTAATTAATATCCAATAAAAAAAACACCACATTGGATGTTTTATATAAAGTAAAAAAATAATCAGAAAAATAACAAAAAATTATCACAATGACATAAAAGAGGGAAAAATAGAAGTTAAGAAAATCTAGTACAAAATATTACTGAACCGTAGATACTATTTTTTTACAAGAGGAACCGAAGCACAGTAACGAGAAACCTGTAAAACTTCTTCTTTTGAATATGCATTATTAAAAAATCATTTTTGTGGTTGAAATTGATCATCAAGAAGGCATTTATCAATAACAAATCACATATCATCACAGATTTTTATAACAAATCATCATTTCCTAACATGTTGATAGAATTGGACATATTTCCCATTAGCATCTTCATAATATCATCTCGTTACACCCTGATTTTTAACAAGATCAATAATTGAGTTTTTGCGGGGATTGTCATAATTGGGTATATCATTAGGTTTGACTCATTTATCTTGGGCAACATAATAATCATCAGCCAAAACTCCTGATACTTCAGTAGCCGTAGAATCTGCTACCTGTCAATGTGCAGTAGGTATACTCACAACAAACAAACCACCTAACAAAATATTTTTTATAGACACCATAATAAGAACAAAAACGATAAAGCAAGAAAATATTATATATATTTATTAACAAAATACAAGACTTGTAATACACAATAAAAACAATAGACATACAACATACATTTATCTATCAAAGATCAATGATCGGGATATTTGACAGCGGATTTGGTGGACTTCAAACCCTTGCATATTTTCAAGAGGTCTATCCTCAGTATGATTATATTTTCCTTGCAGATCAAGCACATTACCCCTTTGGAACAAAAACAGCAACACAGATACAACAATACACTTTTGATGGATTGAACCGATTATTTGATCAATGAGCAGTTATTGTGATCATCGCCTGCAACACTGCAGCAGCGTTTGCTATCAAACAACGACAAGCCAATTATCCTGACAAAAAAGCACTCTCGATAACAATTCCTGGGATGGAAAAAATACAAGAAACGCAATCCAACTGCAAAAATATCACCGTTCTAGCAACCGAATGAACCATGAAATCAGGAATATATACAAAATTATTCCAATCAACCAATCCTAATCCATGAACCAGTATGAATATCATGGTAGCTAGTGATCTGGTAGATGTTGTCGAACAAGGAATCACCGATGAAACAAAACGCAAACAAGTACTTGATAAATATCTTGTTTCCCTAAAGAAACAAAAAACAGACTGTCTCGTGTTATGATGTACGCATTTTCCCGTACTCACAACAAGTATCCAAAGATATTTTGATGGTAAAATCATTGATCCAGGGCTAGAAGCAGTCCAAAGATTTGCTCCCTATCTCAACAGACATCCCGACATAGAAAAAGCAATCACCAAAAATGGACAAATCAACATCTACACCACCGGCGATCCAGATAAATTCGTCACTATTGGAAGAAACATCTTACCGTCTATACCTACGGTAAAAAAAGTCGTTATCTAACAACGCCATGGACGATTTCTAAACATCTGTCATTGCGAGGAATATAATGACGAAGCAATCCATTTATCAATAGCTAAGATTGCCACGCCTTTGGCTCGTAATGACGATCAATTGCAAATTCAGAACTTTTCACTATAATAGAGTGTATGGGGATGTCTTGGATTTGATCAGAAGACTCCACATATAGTTATAGCCACTGTTCGACGAACGTACCGAGGATAAATAATCGTTCAACCAAAAATGCAAAAAAAGATATCTCTATGAGATACAAGGCTGCTCAAGCATTCCAATTGGCTGCTTAGCTAGTCTAACTCATCATTAGACTCCTGCTAGATGATGAGCGCTTAAGCAGGAAACGAGTGTGTCAACAGTGTAAATATGGGATGCCTGTCTACTGGCTCACCTGTCCGACGCTCAAGACATTAAATCCAAGGAAAATTGATAGACTGTAGTGGGAGAAGTGATTATATGTGCTTTTGAGACACGGGTTCGAAACCCGTCATCTCCA
>Ga0209284_10002242_pt1 | contig 26946 bp, 28 predicted proteins | sample FRY03_FD_187211 | JGI IMG/M metagenome (GOLD analysis project Ga0209284, IMG submission 187211) | Freshwater microbial communities from Lake Fryxell liftoff mats and glacier meltwater in Antarctica - FRY-03 (SPAdes) (version 2) | ecosystem: Environmental > Aquatic > Freshwater > Ice > Glacier...
CATGTCCAGCGCCGGGCAGAAGCCTTCGATGTAGTCCCAGGCCTCATCGGGTGTCACGTTGCGGCAGGTCTTGCCGATGACGACCGCGTATTCACCTTCGTAGTTCAGATACTTGCAATCGGCCGGCTTCAGGATCTGTCCGCCGTGGCCGTTGAGCGCGGTCGGCGGCTTGGTGAAATAGGTCGGCGTATCCGTCGGACGTGGCTTGTTGCGCGTTTCCATGCTGCGCGAGTTGTACGAGATGTGGATCGCAATGATCTTGCTCGGCGTCACCGGCGGCAGATGCGTGACCTGAGTCGGATCGACGATGCGGCCATCGTCCAGACGCAACTGCCCCTGGGCCGCGCCCTCTTCGATCAGCGTGCCCCACAGCGGCGTGCCGCCCAGCATGACTCGCCTGCGCTCGACGCGAGGGCCGCGCATGACGGCAGGAAGTTCTTTCAACGGGAAATCAAAATTCATGGTGCAGTGCTCGCAATACGGTGGAGACCACCCGTTGACCCAATGGGAACCGGACACGGGTTCCCGCAAATCGGATGGCGCACGACCACAGGCCAGCGGGCGCTGCGGCGTTGGCAACTGCCGCCATCATGCCGGCGCAGTGTCGAACCAGACATGGATGTTGCCGGTGCCCCGTGCATTCTCGTATGCCGACAAGGGCTCGCCGCGCAAGCGGCATTCCTTGCCACCGAGCGCCCCGACCATCTGCAGGTAGTGCGCGCCAAAGGCCTCCCAGGGTTTGCTGCGGTATTCGGCGTCCCAGCGCTCCAGGATCTGGTCGTGCCGACCTTGCTGCATCAGCACAATCGCGCCCTTGTCGCTTTCGATGTTCTCCGGCCGCGAGACATTGCTCTCGTGAAAAATGCGCGGATTTTTCGGCTTCCAGTCGATGTTGTTGAACTTGTGGCTTAGCGCGCCCGAGGCCAGCAACACCACGCGCAGATCGCTGCGCTGGATCGCCTCGCCAATGTCGGTGCCCGATTGCAGAAAATGCTGCCAGTCGCAGTTCTGACATGAACTGACCGAGACCACCGGTACATCGAGCAGATCCAGCCGCAACTGCTTGATCACGTTGATGCTCGCGTAATGCCGACCCAGACCCGGGTGGCGGATCGCCCGGTTGTAGCCTTTGCGCTCGCGTGACACGGCCTCGATGGCCACGGCCAGTTCGGGATGACCGCGGTACTTGTACGGCACGCCATGCAGGTACCACGGCATCTCGTCCGAGATGTACGTCCCCTCGTAGTGATCGCCGCCATCGACCAGGTGGTAGCCGGTGGTGAACCAGTGTGAGTCGAAGATCATCACGACGTCGGGCTTGATCGCGTTGATGCGCTGCGCGACGCGCGCATACCCGGGAATCAAGTCCGAGTCGGAGCCCGCTCCTTGCAGCACGCGAAATTCCTCGCATTGCATCAGGCCGGGATGGTGTGAAACGATGGCTGCGCCAGCAATGTGTCCCATGACGGTGTTCCTTGGAAAGTGAGAAATCAACGGTGGCTGAAACTGGCGCGGAACGGCTTCTTCGGCACCACCACGTCCTTGATATCGCAGAAGAACTCGAAGCTCCAGTTGCCGCCTTCGCGGCCGATGCCCGAGCGCTTGATGCCGCCGAACGGTGCCGCCAGGTCGCGGATACCAAAGCTGTTGACCCAGATGAAACCGGTGCGAACCTGCTGGGCCATGGCGGTGGCGTGCGCGGTCTCGCCATAACAAACGCCACCCAGACCGTAGTCGGTGCCGTTGGCCAGCGCAATCGCTTCTTCGTCGCTGGAAAAGGTCTGCAGGGTCAGCACCGGGCCGAACACCTCGTTCTGCACGATCTCGTCGTCCTGCTTCAAGTTGGTCAGCATGGTTGGCTGGTAATACTGCGCGCCGAACGCATGTTTCGCGCCGCCCCACAACAGCTTGGCGCCACCTTTGATCGCGCGGTCGACAAAACCGCTGACGCGCTCGACCTGGCGCGGATGGATGATGGGGCCGACCTCGGTGGCCTCGTCGCGCGGATCGCCGACCTTGAGCTTCTCGACGTAGCCACGCATAGTGGCCACAAACTTGTCGGCGACCTTGTCGTGCACCAGGAACCGGGTTCCCGCCAGGCAGACCTGGCCGGCGTTGCGGTACATCAGTGCGCCGGTGGCCGCGGCGTTGTCGACATCGGCATCCTCGAGCACGATGAACGGGCTCTTGCCACCCAGCTCCAGGCTGCAGGGTACGAGATTGGCACCGGTGGCCTGGGCAATCCATTTGGCGGTCGGCACCGAGCCGGTGAACGACACCCGGGCCAGGCGCGGGTCGGACACCAGCTTGGCACCGGTTTGGGCGCCAGTGCCCTGCAACAAGTTGAACACGCCCGGCGGCAGTCCAGCCGCATCGGCGCAGTCGGCCAGCAGGGAACTGGTCAGCGGCGCCCATTCCGGCGGCTTGACGATGACAGTGTTGCCGGCCGCCAGCGCCGGTCCGAGTTTCCAGGTCGCCAGCATCAAAGGCGCGTTCCATGGCGTGATGATCACGACAACGCCGGCCGGATCGTGGCGCACGATGTGCTGCGCCTGGTCGGTCTCGATCGGCCGGTTTTGCAGGTCGAGCGCATGCTCGGCAAACCAGGTGATGTTGAGCATCGCGCGCGGCACCACGCCATGGCGCATGCGCGAGAGCAGGACCCCCGCATCGGTGCTCTCAAGCTGGCAAAACGCGTCGGCACGTTTGCCGATTTCGGCTGCGAAGCGGTCGAGATACGGCTTGCGTTCGACCGCGCTCAGCGCCGACCAGGCCGCGAAGGCCTTGCCCGCGGCGACGATGGCGGCCTCGATATGCTCGGCCTGGCCCTCGCTGATCTGTCCCAGTAGCTGCTGGTCGATCGGCGAGCGCAGCTCGAAGGTTTCGGCGGACGCGACACGGCGACCATTGATGAAGTGATCAGGGGAGACGGCGATGCCGGCGACGTCGAGCAATTTTGCAGTCATGGTTTGCACCTGTGGTTGGTGGATTTCTGGTGGACGGGTCACGTCGCTGCAGGCAGCCGGCCCAACAGTTTTCCCGGATTCATGATTGCGCGCGAAGTCAGACCGATCTTGTGACCGATGGCCGTGCGCCCTTCGCTCAAGCACAGGTCCATCCAGGCGCGCCGGATCGCATAGCTGTCCTCGATATCCATATCCGGATACAGCTTGGAGAACTGCTCCAACTGGATGCGGTCGCGCTGCGCGGTATGCAGGCGCTGCGCCAGTTGGGTCTGAAGCTCGGGGCTCAATGTCATCGTCTATGCGGCTTGCACCGTTCGCTTATTGATTCCGCGCAAGTTTGGCCACATTGACTCGCAAAGACAATCAATGAATTCCCAATGATTCTTAAGCACATGTGGATAATCATGTGGATCATCAAGAATCGCCATGTCACTCACCCGAATCTCCATCCGACAACTCGAGGTCTTCGCCACGGTGGCCGAAATGCGCGGCTTTGCCGCTGCCGGTGAACGCATGGGCCTGTCCTCATCGGCAGTCAGCCAGTTGATCGCTGAACTCGAGGTCAACCTCGGCTTTCGCGTGTTTGACCGCAGCACCCGGCGTGTGGAGTTGTCCGGCGCCGGACGTGACTTTCTTGGGTCGGCGCAGTCCGTTTTGCGCCATGTGCAGCGCGCAGAATCGACTGCGGCCGATGTCCGCAACCGGGCATCTGGCGTGGTGCGAATCGGCGCACCACAGGTACTGGCAGGCGCGGTACTGCCACTGGCGATACGGGTCTTCGGTGTGGAGCGGCCGAAGGTGGTGGTGCGAATCCGCGATACGCCGGTCGACGCCTTGGTCGACCAGGTGGCCGATGGCGATATTGATCTGGCGATCGGTCCGGACCGCCCGGTGGAGGACGCCGTGATCCGCACACCGGTGTTCGACAGCCCATGGGTTTTATGGTGCGCGCCCGACCATCCACTGGCCGCGCGACGCAGCCTGCGCTGGGACGACCTGCGCGATGTCGAACTCGTGGCGGCCGGGCGCGACCACGAGCGCAGTGTGCTGCAGATGCACACGGATGCGCCGGAAGGTTCACGCGTCCGACCGGTAGACATCGTGGACAACATCTCGACGGCACTGGGCATAGCGGCTGCTGGCCTTGCCGCCACGCTTGCGCCGCAATATGTTGGCGTGGTCGCGCTGCCGTTGGGCCTGGTGGTGCGCCGGGTCCGCACACCCGAGGTGATTCGTCAGGTCTGCCTCTACCATTCGGCGCTGCGCTCCGTGTCGCCGGCCGCCCAGGCCTTCGCAGACTTCCTGACGCCGTGGCTGCGTGACTGGCAGAAGGCTGGCGGCACGCGCCAGGCAATCGCCCGAGTGCCCGTTTCGTAGACGCGGACGACAACAATCGCAACGCTCCTCAGGCGCTGCCGATGGCCTGACGGATCGACCCGGCGTCGTCGGGCCGGGCCTGGATCAAGGCGGTGCCCACGCGCAGCAGGCCTTCCTACTACATCGGGCCCTTGAGCATCAAGCCGTGGTCGCCCAGCCAGTCACCGTGATCGGAGGTGAAAATCACGATGACGTTATCGGCCAGGCCAGCGTCTTCGAGCGCGCTCATGATGCGACCGACCTGATGGTCGATCAGGGAAGTCTGCCCGTAGGTGTTGGCGATGATCTCGCGCAGTTGTGCGTCAGTCTGCGGCGGCAGGCGGCTGCATTGCTGGCGCCTGGCCAGGGCTTGCAGATCCACCCGAAGAGTGTCCACGGGCGCAATTGCAGCACAAGCGACGGGCTGCACGCGCTTGTATATCTTGATAATATACGCACATGATCGACCTGCCAGCCATCGTCGGCTTCGACTGGGACGATGGGAACGCCCGAAAGAACGAGAAGCACGGCGTCAGCCAGTCCGAGGCCGAAGAGGTGTTTTTCAACCATCCGTTGCTGCTGCTGGAAGATGCCCGGCATAGCGGACAGGAATGGCGGTACCACGGGCCCTCGGGAAGACCCATGCGGGGCGCAGGCTGCAAATCACATTCGCCCTGCGCGAAGACGGCACGCTGATTCGCGTGATCTCGGCGCGCGACATGCACCGGAAGGAAAGGAGCATCTATGAGCAAGCAGACTAAACCGCTGCCCAGGTTCAAGACCGAGGCAGACGAGCGCGCGTTCTGGGAAGCCAAGGGCAGCGACTCAACGCAATACCTGGACTGGGCGAAGGCCCAGCACGCGGTACTGCCAAACCTGAAACCCTCGACGAAGACGATCTCGCTGCGCCTGCCACAGCACTTGCTTGACTCGATCAAGGCGGCGGCCAACGCCCGTGATGTACCGTATCAGTCGCTGATCAAGGTTTGGCTGCAGGAGAAGGTGAAGCCTCAATAACTGTGCCCCTGCCCCATGCTACTCTTGCTATTCCTGCTACCGAACAGGGGTCGCGCGTGTGAAGCGTGTGAAGGTAGCAAGATTAGCAACAGTAGCAGCCCCTCCGGCGCCGAAATCCAATGCTTGAAACTTACTGCGGCCCGGCAAGCAACGCCGGATTGATTGCCACGACCCGCCGGCGCCCGTCTTCCTCCATTCGCGCGCGCCCGCGCTCCGCGAGGATATCCACTCGGCGCGCGCCCCCGGCGACAGATCGAGCACGGGCGGAGTGAGGCAGTTGCCGGCAGCCATCAGCATTTCCTTGTCGGACGATCCGGTGGAGGCGAAAACGGACTTGAGTCCCTATCTGCTGTGCGTCCGCAAGACTTCGTGTCAGCAACACTTCGTTGACAACTATTGTCACCCCCCCTAAAGTTCCTCCATGAGCAAAAACACGATGAGCATTGCACTGCCCGAGTCGATGCGCTCCTACATCGCTGGAAGAGTTAGCGGCGGAAATTACGGCAACACCAGTGAGTACATTCGGGACTTGGTGCGCAAAGACCAAACGGATCAAGCCATCCTGCGCCTGCGAGCGCTTGTCGAAGAGGGCCTTGCATCCGGAGATGCCCAGCCGCTTACCGATGCCGACGATAGCGAATTGCTGGCAATTGCACGCGGCACCATCGAGTGAAGCCAGCGCACTTGCGCCCCTTGGCCAAGCAGGACCGTCGGCACGAAGTACGTTATTACCGTGCCAAAGCTGGAACAACAGTTGCCCAGCAGCTGGTGATCGTGGCTGGCTTAGCACTCAAGCAAATTGAACAGGATCCCCGCATCGGTTCGCCTCGTCTTGGGCTCCTGGATGAAATTCAGGGGCTTCGGTCCTGGCGCGTCAAAGGCTTTCCACTGGTTTGGCTTTACCTGGAGCGAGAGGATCACCTCGATGTGATTCGTCTGCTTGGCGAACGACAAGACATTCTGTCGATTCTGGGAGACGAGCGCTGAGCAACGACGGCAGCGCTGGCGATGCAGGCGGGCACCGCCTTCTCCACCTCAGGCAGCAGCGCGTTGAACCGCGTGGTGGCGTGGCGCAGAAAGATCAGCCCCAGCACCGGCATGGAATATTCGCTCGCCGTCAGCTTGGAGTTCGCACGCAGCTGGTCGGCGGCGTCCCAAAGGTCGTCCTCCAGAAACTTCAGTTCTTGGTAGTCCATTTGAAATTCGTTCAGGTGTCCACGACAACCGGCACAGCAACTGCTGCTGCGATCCGTACATAATGACGACGGATCGTTCGGGGAAATCGACCACGGCGTCGCTGACCTCGCACTGAGACATCGCAGCTAGCCGGCGAAAGTCTTCGACGGTTGACCCGTCGTCACCTCGGCTGCGACGTAGCCAGACTTCCCACCAGAACGGTTCTTCTGGGTTGGCGGGTAACCGCCGCGCCCGGATAGGCCTCGATGTGCAGCATCAGTTCGGGCAGTTCCTTGGCCTCGATGCGCGCGTAATTGGTCGCCTTGCGTGGCGCGATCACGTCACTGGGCTTGATGTCGGTTGCCGGGTTGCGTTTGGCGAGCCCGTGCGCCACCGCGTATCGGAACACCTGCCCCGATGTCTGCAATGCCCGTTTGGCAATGTCCAGCGCCCCGCGTTTGCTGATGCCCTTGACCATCGCCACCAGATCCGGGGCCAACACCTCAGAAACAGGCTTCAGGCCGATGGCCGGGAACACATCGGCCTTGAGCCGGCGCAATACGTCATCGGCATGGCGTGGGCTTTTCACGCCGCGCCATTGCTCCCACCATACTTGCGCCACCGACTGAAAAGAGTTGTCCGCCGCTACCTTCTTGGCGATCTTGCCGGCCTTGCGCAGGTCCATGGGGTCCGCACCTGCGGCAAGCTGCTTCCGTGCCGTGTCCATGCCATCGCGCGCCTGCGCCAGCGACACATCGGGATAGGCCCCCAAGGCCATCACCTTTTCTTTTCCCAGCACGCGGTATTTCCAGCGCCACAGCTTCGAGCCGGTCGAATTGACCAACAGGTACATGCCCTTGCCGTCGCTCAGTTTGATGGGCTTGGGGCCGGCCTTGGCCTTCTTGATGGCCGTGTCGCTCAGTGGCATAGGGACTCCGAATCGTGGTTTTTGGTGCGATACCCCCACCGGCGTACCCCCATGCCCCCAAAGATACCCCCAAGAGATGCTGGCTTGCAATACCCCGTATCGGACGGCAGAAAACAAAAAAGCCCCGTAAACACGAGGTCTGCGGGGCTTTTGGGGGGCTGTGTTGGACTACACAAAACCCATGTTTGGCGGAAACGGAGGGATTCGAACCCTCGATGAGGCTCTACACCCCATACTCCCTTAGCAGGGGAGCACCTTCGGCCACTCGGTCACGTTTCCGTTTTTTCAAAACTGGGCGGATTATCTCACGACTGAGCGAGGGAGTCAGCCGGAACTTGGTCAAGATCGAAAGCTTTATGCAAAGCGCGCACTGCGAGCTCCATATATTTTTCGTCGATGACCACGGAAGTCTTGATTTCGCTGGTCGAGATCATCTGGATGTTGATGCCCTCTTCGCTCAACACGCGGAACATGCGGCTGGCTACGCCTACATGGCTGCGCATGCCGATACCCACGATTGACACCTTGCAGATCTTCGCGTCGCCTATGACTTCGGTCGAGCCCAGGTTGCCGAGCACCTGCTCCTTGAGCAGGTCGATCGCGCGCGCATAGTCGTTGCGGTGCACCGTGAAGCTGAAGTCGGTCTTGCCGTCCTTGCTAACGTTCTGGATGATGACATCCACGTCGATGTTGGCTTCGGCGATCGGCCCCAGGATCTGGTACGCAATGCCGGGTGTGTCGGGCACGCCGAGCACGGATATTTTTGCTTCATCGCGATTGAACGCGATACCCGAAACAATGGCTTGTTCCATATGTTCGTCTTCCTCAAAAGTGATCAGGGTGCCGGATACGGCCTCTTCCTCGATGGGAATGTCCCAGGGGGTGAAACTGGACAACACGCGCAAGGGTACGCGGTACTTGCCGGCGAATTCGACCGAGCGGATCTGCAGCACCTTGGAGCCGAGTGACGCCATTTCGAGCATTTCCTCGAAACTGACCGTCTTGAGACGGCGCGCCTCCGGCACCACGCGTGGGTCGGTGGTGTAGACGCCGTCGACATCGGTGTAGATCAGGCATTCCTGGGCTTTGAGGGCCGCTGCCACCGCCACTGCCGAGGTGTCGCTGCCGCCGCGTCCCAGTGTCGTGATGTTGCCCAACTCGTCCATGCCCTGGAAGCCGGTCACGATGACCACCTTGCCGGCCGTCAGGTCAGCACGCACGCGTTTGTCGTCGATCGACTCGATGCGGGCCTTGGTGTAGGCGCTGTTGGTACGGATCGGCACCTGCCAACCCGCATAACTGACGGACTGCTGGCCTTCGGCCTGCAAGGCGATAGCCAGCAACGCAGACGAGGCCTGCTCGCCGGTGGCCGCCAGCATGTCGAGTTCGCGGCTGTAGTTGTCCGAGGGTTTGGCGGGCGCCAGTTCCCTGGCCAGTGCCAGCAGGCGGTTGGTCTCACCGCTCATCGCACTGGGTACCACCACCATCTGATGCCCGGCACGGGCCCACTTGGCAACGCGCTGGGCGACTGCACGGATGCGCTCGGTCGAGCCCATCGACGTGCCGCCGTATTTGTGAACAATCAAAGCCATTGGATGTGCAAAAAAGGTCGGGGGGCTGGGCGCCGATGCCGCTTGGTGTGCGGCTGCCGTAAGGCCAGCGCCAGGCCCGGCATCTCAACCGGTCAGGGTTGGATCGGGCTGGCCATTGTACCAACTCAGTTGAGGGCCCTTGCGCACGACAAAGCCGCTTGCCACCTTGATGCGGATCTGATGGCCGCGCGTGGTGCAGGCAGCGATCTGGGCCTGCAACTCATCGAGTTGGGCTGCACTGGCGCTGACGCCATGCACAGTGCGCAACCAATGGCGTAGCAGGTTGGCCTGGCGCGCAGTGGGCACGGCCTGTAACGCATTTATCGACAAGCCTGCGTGCGCCACGCCCATCTGCGCCATATCTTGCGCCGCCACGGCATCAAGAACCTTTTGGGCCTGCGCCGCATGGCGCGCGCTGCGCGTGAATGTGTCGCGAAACTGCGGAAACACCTGCTCCAGCACTGGCAACAACCGGGCCCGGATCCGATTGCGCGTCAGCCCCTCGTCGGTATTGCTGGGATCCTCAATATGGGCCACGCCCTGCTCCTGCAACCATGTGCGGATCGCAGAGTTGGACACATCGAGCAAGGGGCGGAGGTAGACGACGCCGTCGCGCGCACGGCGTACCGGCATGGCCGCCAAGCCCGGCAAACCGGCTCCGCGGCTGAGTGCCAACAGCAAGGTCTCGACCTGGTCGTCGGCGTGCTGGGCCAGCGCCACACTCGGGTACCTGAGCGTGCCATCGTCAGCACGAACGGCCTCGTCGATGGCGCGATACCGCGCGTCGCGCGCCGCATCCTCCGGGCTGTCGCCGCGCGCATGGCGCGCATCGACACGCCGCACGATCAGGGGAATCTGCCATTGCAGGCACTGCGCTACGCAGTGCCGTTCGAAATCATCGGCCGCCGCCTGCAGGCCATGGTGGACATGAATGGCCACCACCTGACCCGGCCATTGGCGCGCGCAAGCGAGCAGCAGCGCCGTGGAATCTGCCCCGCCGCTGAACGCCACAGCCAAGGGCAGTTCGGGCGTGAAAGCCGCGATGGCATCAGGCAGCGACTGGGTCAAGTTTTGCTTTCGTCGGTACGGCCCGGTCCTCTGCCCGCGGCGAGGTGTCTAGCCAGATACAGCTTCCGGCCAACCGCATGACAGCCAACGAAGCCAATCGCCGCTTGGGCCCTAGCGGCTGGCGGCCTTGCTGTCGGCCTTGGTGTCGGTGAACCGGCCATACCCTTGCAGACGTTCGTAACGTCGCTCGACCAGTTCCTTGGCCTTCAGATCGCTGACCTGGCGGTATGCGTCGCTCAGCGCCCGCTTGAGAAATGCTGCCATCTGCTTGTGGTCGCGATGCGCGCCGCCGACCGGCTCGTTGACGATCTTGTCAATCAGCCCCAAGGCCTTGAGCCGATGGGCAGTGATGCCCATGGCTTCAGCCGCGTCCTGCGCCTTGTCCGAGGTCTTCCACAGAATGGACGCACAACCTTCCGGGCTGATCACCGAATACACCGAGTACTGCAGCATCAGGACCTGATCGCCAACTGAAATGGCCAGTGCGCCGCCGGAGCCGCCCTCACCGATGATGGACGTGATGATGGGTACCTCGAGCTGCGCCATCTCGAAGATGTTGCGACCGATCGCCTCCGACTGCCCGCGCTCCTCGGCGTCGATGCCCGGATAGGCGCCTGGTGTATCGACGAAGGTGAACACCGGCAACTTGAACTTTTCAGCGGTCTTCATCAGCCGCAGCGCCTTGCGGTAACCCTCCGGCTTGGTCATGCCGAAGTTACGCAAGCCGCGCTCCTTCGTGCCACGGCCTTTTTGCTGCCCGATGATCATGCAAGGTGTGCCATTGAAGCGCGCCAGGCCGCCCACGATGCTCAGGTCGTCGGCGAAATGCCGGTCACCGTGCATCTCGGTGTAATGCGTGAATATCTCGCCCACGTAATCGAGCGTATAGGGACGCTCGGAATGGCGCGCGATCTTGGTGATCTGCCACGGTGTCAGATCGCTGTAGATGTCCTTGGTGAGCTGCTGGCTCTTCTTCGTGAGCTGACCGATCTCGGCCGAAATGTCGACCGCCGATTCGGTCTGCACATACCGCAGCTCTTCGATCTTGGATTCGAGCTCGGCTATCGGTTGTTCAAAATCGAGGAATGTCTTTTTTGCCACTTCCGGGCTCCATGTTCTGACCACCACGCGACCGGGGGTCCATCTCGCGGGGCGGCGATGTCACCGCGCCCGACCTGTCAATACGCAACCGGCAATGGGTCGAGCGAGCGCCAAATATACCAAGTCGCCACGCTGCAGTACGGCGTCCATGCCACGGCCACGTCCCGCGCGTCGCTTCGGCTGACCACTTCACCGGAAAAATAGTTCTGACTGATGCCGTTGATCAGCCCGACATCGTCCAGCGGCAACACATTGGGACGCAGCAGATGAAAAATCAGGAACATCTCCGCCGTCCAGCGTCCAATGCCACGGATGCCCACCAACTCGGTGATGATGGTCTCGTCGTCCATCGACGCCCATGCATCGACTTTGATCGCACCACTGTCGAAGTGCAGCGCCAGGTCCACCAGATATTCGATCTTGCGCGCCGACAGACCAGCCGCGCGCATGTCGTCCACCTTGAGTCGCAGCACGGTAGCTGGTGTCAGCTTGCGCGGCAGCTTCAGGAACCGGTCCCAAACCGACTGCGCCGCCTTCACCGAAATTTGCTGCCCCACGATCGAACGAGACAGCGTGATGAACGCATCGCCCCGGGTCTGCAGGCTGGCACCATCGGACTGCGCAATCAGCCGCTTCATGATGCGGTCCTTGCGCGACAGGTGTCGGCGCGCCTCTTCCCAGTAAGCGGGTTGCGCGAACACGGGCGCAGGTAGCGTGACCGGAGCCATCAGTTCCCCTTCCAGCACATGCCGCTTGCCAATCGCACAGTCATCATCGTGCACGCTCCCAGGTGGTGCCGGCCGCTGAGTCCTTGAGCACCACACCCATGTCGCTCAAGCGCTGGCGAACGGCATCGGCCTGCGCGAAGTCGCGGTCCTGCTTGGCTTTCGCGCGTTCGGCGATCAACTGCGCGATCAGCGCGGCTTCTTCGCCCCGCGCGCCGTCGCCGGCCCCCCCTTGCAGGAATGTGGCGGCATCCCCTTGCAACAGGCCCAGGCAGCCGCCCAGCGCCCGAAGCAGACCGGACAACTCGGTACTGTGTGTGCGATTGATCTCGCTGGCCAGATCAAACAAAACAGCCACTGCCTCGGGTGTTCCGAAGTCCTCGTCCATCGCCGCTTTGAATCGCGCGGCATGGGGCTGGGCCCAGTCGATAAGCGCCACATCCGCCTGCACGAGATCGAGCGTCGTGTATAGGCGCTTGAGCGCGCTGCGCGCATCGTCGAGGTGGGCGTCGCTGTAGTTCAGTGCGCTGCGGTAATGGGTACGTACCAGGAAGAAACGCACTGTTTCGGCATCGTAGCGACCGAGCACGTCACGGATGGTGAAGAAATTGCCCAGGCTCTTGGACATTTTTTCGTTGTCCACGCGCACAAAGCCGTTGTGCATCCAAAAACGTGCCAGTGGCCTGCCATTGGCTCCCTCACTTTGCGCGATCTCGTTCTCGTGGTGCGGGAATTGCAGGTCGGCGCCGCCACCGTGGATGTCGATGGTCTCGCCCAGCGTCTGACCGCACATGGCCGAGCATTCGATATGCCAGCCGGGCCGGCCCATGCCATAAACACTGTCCCACTTGGCGTCATCGGGTTCTGCTGGTTTGGCCAACTTCCACAACACGAAATCGAGCGGATCCCGCTTGCCTTCGAGCACGGCGACACGTTCGCCGGCACGCAATTCGTCAAGCGACTTGCCCGACAACTTGCCGTAGCCAGGGAATTTGCGCACTGAGAAATTCACATCGCCACCGTCGCCCTGATAGGCCAGTCCCTTGTCTTTCAGGCGCTCGATCAGTTGCAGCATCTGCGGCACGAACTCGGTCGCCCGCGGTTCGATCGTCGGCGTCTCGATGCCCAGGGCGCCGATGTCTCGGTGCATCGCCTCGATCATCTCGTCGGTCAGCGCGCGAATCGTGATGCCGCGCTCGAGCGCACGGCGGATGATCTTGTCGTCGATGTCGGTGATGTTGCGCACATAGGTCACCCGCAATCCGCTGAACTTGAGCCAGCGCTGAACGACGTCGAACGCCATCATCATGCGTGCATGGCCAATGTGGCACAGGTCGTAAATCGTCATCCCGCAGACATACATGCGCACATGCCCCGCCTCGAGTGGTGCGAACGGTTCAACGGCACGCGAGAGCGTGTTGTAGATGCGAAGACTCATGGTTAACGGAGATGCGCCGCCTTACGGCAACAGGTACTGGCAGCAACAGACGCTGCGGGACATGGGAGTTTGGAGGTGCGGTGCAGACCTTGTCAAGGTCGGATATTCCCGACCCCTGGGCTACAATCGTCCGCAGTATAAGGCCCCGCTTTGGGCGTGCGGCCATCATCTGCTACAGGAGTCATCATGATCCTAGAAACCGCAGTTGGACGCGCCCGAGTGGGCTGCGATGGGGTGCGCTGGCAAGGCGCGACGACGCTGCGGGCTCTTGCCCGCAAGGAGGAGCAACGCCGCCAGCGTGCGCCAGCGCAGCTCAATCGGGTGCGTAGCGTTGTCACCCTTGAGGTGACCGTGCTCGTGAGCACGAAAACTAGCGTTCATAAGGCGTATCCAGCGGAACAAAGCGGTCAACTGCGGTTTCTAGGATGATGCACCGCGGCAGCAAAATCGGCCAGTGCATTCGTCTGATCGCCCTGGTTACCAGTCTGTTCTGTGCGTCCGCATTCGCGGACGACTACGATCCCGTCAACCGCTTGCTGCGCGACGGCCAGCTGCAGCAGGCCATGGCCAAGGCCGAGGCTTACCTGGCCCTGAATCCGCGCGACCCGCAGATGCGCTTTCTCAAGGCGCTGATCCAGCAAGATGGCGGCCAACGTGACGCAGCCATCGCCAGTTACGTGGCGCTGACGCAGGACTACCCGGAACTGCCCGAGCCTTACAACAACGTTGCCGTGCTGTATGCCGGGCGTGGCGATTTCGAGAAGGCACGTGCCGCGCTGGAGATGGCCACACGCAACAGCCGCAGTTATGCCACAGCGCACGAGAATCTGGGCGACGTGTACGCGCGGTTGGCCGAAGAATCCTACCGTCGGGCCTTGCAACTCGACGCCGGCAACACCACGCTGGCGCCCAAGCTCACGCTGATCCGGCAATTGATCAACGCACCGGCGGCGGCCCGCCTGGCTCCGTTCCCAGGGCCTACGAACCCCCCGTCCAAAGCCGTTCCGGCACAGAAGAAGTGACGCCATCCGCGGGCACCGCGGACGACACCGACAGTCAGATTCAATAGATTAGAAAGAAACCTCAGTGAAACCTGCCGGCCATCGCGCAACCCGACGCGCCCTGATCCTTGCCACCTGCCTGACCATGAGCCTGGGCGCAACCGCGCAAACCACAGCCGCTCCGCGCGTGAAATTCGCCACGACCATGGGCGAGTTTGTCGTCGAGGTCTACCCGGACAAGGCCCCCAAGACGGTCGAGAATTTTCTGCAATACGTCAAGGACAAGCACTACGAGGGCACCGTCTTTCACCGCGTAATCGACAACTTCATGGTGCAAGGCGGTGGCTTCGACGCCAGCTACGCCGAAAAGAAGACCCGCGCCCCTGTCGCGCACGAAGGACGCGAGGCCCTGGCCCGCGGCGGGCCACGCAACGTCGTGGGCACGATCGCGATGGCCCGCACCAACGACCCCAATTCGGCCGGCGCGCAGTTCTATATCAACATCAAGGACAATGCCTTCCTCGACCCGGTGCTGATCCCCCCTGGCGATCCGGTGCCCAAATTCGAGTACCAGGGCAAGGTGTACGAAAATACACCCCGTTCCCGACTGGTCAATGCGCCGCAGCTGTTTGGCTACGTGGCGTTCGGCAAGGTCGTCAGTGGCATGGATGTCATCACGAAGATCAAGTCGACGCCCACCGGTGCAGGCGGGCCGTTCCCGGAAAACGTGCCGACCACGCCAATTCTTATCAACTCCGCAACCTTGGTGAAATAAACATGAGCAACCCGCAAGTAGAACTGCATATCGGCAAACTGGGCGTGATCACGCTGGAACTCGACATGGAGAAGGCGCCCAATTCGAGCGCGAACTTCCTCGAGTACGTGAAAAACGGCCACTACGACAACACCGTTTTTCACCGCGTCATCCCCGGCTTCATGGTCCAGGGCGGTGGCTTCGAACCCGGCATGAAGGAAAAGAAAAGCGGCAAACCGATCGAAAACGAAGCCAACAACGGCCTGAAAAACAACAACTACACGGTTGCCATGGCGCGTACCAATGACCCGCACTCGGCGACCGCGCAGTTTTTCATCAACGTCGCCGACAACGGCTTCCTGAACCATACCGCGCCATCGGCCCAGGGCTGGGGTTATGCGGTGTTTGGCAAGATCGTCAAAGGCACCGAGCTGGTGGACCAGATCAAGGGCGTCAAGACCGGCCGCAAGGGTTTCCACGACGACGTGCCGAACGACGACGTGGTGATCGAAAAGGCCGTCGCACTCTGAGCCACGGACCGGGCGCACGACTCCCGCCGGGCGACGCACCAAGCTGACGCCATGGCTGGGTCTTCCGACGCGCCCACCCATCACCCGGTAGCCGCTGCAAGCTGGCTGGACCGGGTGAGCGCCCCGCCGCAATGGCGCGTGGTGGACTTCATCTCCGACCTGCACCTGCACGCCGGCGATGCCGCTACTTTCGCGGCCTGGCAGAACTACCTTTTGCAAACGACGGCGCAGGCTGTTTTCATCCTGGGCGACCTGTTCGAGGTCTGGGTCGGCGACGACATGCTGCACGGCGACGCCGACCCCGCCCAGGCGGACGATGACTTTGCCCGTGCCTGCGCCGATGTGCTGCAACACGCAGGTACGCGGCACGCGCAGTTTTTCATGCGTGGCAACCGCGACTTCCTGATCGGCGATGCCATGTTGCGCCGCTGCGCCATGCAAGGCCTGGCCGACCCCTGTGTGCTGGAGTTTGCCGGTGCGCACTGGTTGTTGTCCCACGGTGATGCCTTATGCCTGCAGGACACCGAGTACCAGCAGTTCCGCCGCATGGTGCGGGGTGTGCCTTGGCAGACCGAGTTCCTGGCGCAACCGCTGGCGCAGCGTCAAGCCATCGCCCTGCAACTGCGCACGCAAAGTGCCAACCACCAGCGCGCGCATCCCGTGCCGTCCGTCGTCGATCTTGAGGCGACCATGGCCTGGCTGCGTGATGCCAATGCCCGCACACTGATCCACGGCCATACCCATCAACCGGCAGATCACACACTGGCAGATGGGCACCGCAGGCTGGTGCTCAGCGACTGGGACCTGCAAGCTGCCACGCCGCGCGCCGACGTGCTCCGCCTGAGCCGACCCGATGGCGACGCTCCAGCGACGGTGCAAAGGCTGGCCTTGGCCCAGGTCTGCTGAACCCGCCGGCGCCCCGCCCTATGTTGCACTGGTTGCGAACACTGCGATCAAAACGCGATACAGCCGGGTCCGGCATTGCGCAGGACCTGTGGCTGACCACGTTGACGCAACTGCCTTTCCTGCAGACACTGGACGCCACCGAGCTGACTGCGTTGCGCCAGCTGGCACAGCACTTCCTCGACTGCAAGGAGTTTCATGGTGCTGCAGGACTGGTGATACGCGACGACATGGCCCTGGCCATCGCAGTGCAGGCCTGCCTGCCGGTGCTGGCGCTGCAAACGCCCTGGCGCGGCATAGCCTGGTACGACGACTTCGTCGGCATCGTGGTGTATCCGGGGCCGGTTCGCGCCCGCCGCGAGACGGTGGACGAGACCGGCGTCGTGCACCAGTACGACGAGGAACTGACCGGCGAGGCCATGCACAACGGACCGGTCACGCTGAGCTGGGAAGACGTGGCCAATGCCGGCAACTCTGCGCAGCATGGCTACAACGTCGTGATCCATGAGTTTGTGCACAAGATCGACATGCGCGATGGCGCGGCCGATGGCTGCCCGCCCCTGCCGGCCGGCTTCATGGGTGCCGGCAGCGCCGCCACCGCGCGCGCACAGTGGCGCGGGACGCTGCATGCGCATTTTCTGGATTTCAGCGATCAGCTCAGCCTGGCTGAGCGCTTCGGGGCGCCGACCCCGTGGCTCGATGCCTATGGTGCGACTAGCCTGGACGAATTTTTCGCCGTGGCCAGCGAAGCCTATTTCGTCAACCGGGTCCGATTCGCCGCCGACTTTGCCGGCCTGGTGCCGATGTTCGACGCTTTCTTCAAGCCGCGTCGCTCGGAAGACGGACTTCGTCGATCTGCCACGGATCGAGAAACTGGCGCGCGTAGGTGAGATAGACCTGCTCTGACACAAACACGTCGAACAGGTCCGGGTCGATGTGCCCGTTGCGCTTGAACCGGTGCATGATGCCCATGGCCTGCGACAGTTTCATGCCAGGCTTGTAGGGTCGGTCGCTGGCAGTCAAGGCCTCGAAGATGTCGGCAATGCCCATCACGCGGGCCTGCACCGACATCTGATCCCGGGTCAGACCCTTGGGGTAGCCCTTGCCATCCATGCGCTCATGGTGACCGCCGGCATACTCGGGCACTTTGCGCAGATGCGTGGGCCATGGCAACTGCTCCAGCATCCGGATTGTGGCCACGATATGGTGGTTGATCGTGTTGCGCTCGGCCTGCGTCAAGGTTCCGGCGCGGATGGTCAGGTTTTCCAGTTCGTCCGAGGTCAGGAACTCGGTTTCGACACCGTCCACGTTGCGCCAGACACGCGCACTGGCGATCTGGCGCACCCGAGCGATATCGTCATCGCTGGTCTTTTCGGACCCGGCATTGGTGCTGCGCAGGAATGCGCGGTCATCGTCGATGGCAGTGATCTGCGCCGCATACGCGCGCCAGATCGCCGCTTCCGCCGGGGCGTCCACACGCGGGCGCAATTGCAACTGCCGGCGCAGGGAATCGATCTCGGCGTCGCGCATCAGCACCTCGAAACGGGTGTCGACCAAGTCGATGCGGTCGAACAGCGTCTGCAGCTTGGTCGCCTTGTCCACCACATGCACCGGCGTCGTCACCTTGCCGCAGTCATGCAGCAATCCGGCGATCTTGAGCTCGTAGCGATCCCGGTCATCCATCGTGAACCCGGCCAAGGGTCCCTTCTGATTCTGGTTCACGGCTTCGGCCAGCATCATCGTGAGTGCCGGAACCCGTTGACAGTGGCCACCGGTGTAATGCGACTTTTCGTCAATCGCCAGGTTGATCAGGTTGATGAAGGACTCGAACAAGGCTTCCAGCTGCCCGATCAGCAAGCGGTTCGTCAGGGCGATGGCGGCCTGCGAGGCCAGCGACTCCACCAGACTCTGGTCCGAACCCGAGAAAGGAACCACCTCGGTGCTACCCGGCGCCTGTGCATTGAGCAACTGCAATACGCCGATGACCTCGCCTTCATGGTTGCGCATCGGCACCGTCAGGAATGACTTCGATCGGTATCCGGTATGTTCATCGAACTGCCGTGTGCCGGAGAAATCGAAATTCGGCTCGCTATAGGCGTCGGCGATATTGACGGTCTGGTGGTGAATGGCCGCGTAGGCCGCCACCAGCGAGTCATTCGGCGTGCCGTCGCTCAGATGCAGCGGCAGGTTCGGAAAACTGATGGCCTTGCCAGAGCTGCCACCCATTGCGATGCGCAACGAGTCGGTACGCAGGATCTCGAAACGCAGCTCCGCCTGGTTCTCAGCCATGCGGTACAAGGTCCCGCCATCGGCGTTGGTGATGACCTTGGCAGCGAGCAGAATGCTCTCCAGCAAGCGGGTGATGTCCCGCTCCTTGGACAGGGAAGCACCAATTTCGTTGAGTTGCTCCAGCCGGCGCAACAAGTCATCGACGGAGTCCAAATTGAGCCTCCCGTTGCTATCAAAGGGGCACAACGGCCCGCCCCGCGTGGGTCAACGCCGATTGTCGCAGGGATCGTATCCCCATTGCCGCATCACTTGAGCAGTATCTTGAGCGCGGCGCGCAAGCGCCGTTCGGCCGCCTCCTCATACGGCCCCTTGAGCACATCGCCCACATCCTGGGCCCAGGTCTGTGCCGGTGCAGGATCATTGCGCCGCGTCAGCAGTTGCAACTGGAACATGCGCCTTTGCGCCAGATGCTCAGCCGGGGTCGGAACCTCAGCCGCCATCTCCAGCCGCAACAGCGCATTGTCAGGTGCTGATTCCGGTGCCGAACCCAGGGCTTGCACCCATTGCGTGCGCGCAGCCGGTGCGACCTTGGCGCCCAGGTCCTGGGCAGCAGGCAACTGCTGCGGATCACGCGCCTGCCAAGCCCCCAGCAACTGTGCCAGCGCTTCACCATGCGCCTGGGACGCCAGTTTGCGCAGTTGCGTCTGAGCGCGCTCCATCGCATCACGCTGGGCACGGAATGCCGCATCACCCAGACGCGGCGTCCTGGGCCGATCATCCCAGGCGGGAGCGCCATCACGGCCAGGCCGGTTGTCGCGTGCGCCATCGAAGCGTCCGTCGCCACGATCGCCAGAGCGAGGCCCGCCGGCTCCGAACGGTGCGCGCCGACCATCCTTGCGATCACCGGGTTTGCCCCCGCGGGCGCCCATGGACACCTCTGCAATCTTCTGACCGGGTCGGTCATCGCCGCGGCGCGCCACCACCGGCTTGGGCGCTGCCTTCACGGCGGGCGCGGGCTCCGGCTGCACCGGAGCGTCGCTCGAGGGCGTGTCGGCCCCCTCTGCCGCGACCTGCGCCGCCTCTGAGGTCGCTTCGGCAGCAACAGCATCGGGCGCCGCACCTGCCGCACCTGCCGCCACACCATCAGTCGGCGCATCGGCGTTCGCTGGCGCGCCACCAGGCGGCGGCCCCTTGTCGCCCAACGACGCTGAGGCGGCCGATTCCTGATTAGCCGACGCGTGGACCACGTTGCGTGCCTGCGCCTGCCCATGCAATGCAGCATCCAGCCCCGCCATGGCCGCGCGAATGCGCTGGGCATCTCCCGAGTTGTTGGCCGCGTCCAGGGCCTTGGAGACAGCGAGCACGGTGCGATCGTGTTCGCCCAGCGCGACCTCGTCCTTGCGGCGCTCGGTGGTCTTGCGCTCGAACGCCTCGTCTATCGGTTTGCGGAATGCATCCCACAACTTCTGTTCGTGCTTGCGATCCATCGGTATCGTCTGCGCCTCGGCCTGCCAGCGCAACTGCAACACCTTGACCGCATCCACCCGCAGCATAGTCGCCGCGCCCAGCTGCGTCGCCTCCTCGATCATGGCGTGACGCCGCAGCAAGCTGGCCTGCTGCATGGCCTCCAGCGGCGCCGCCGCCTGCGCGATGGCTGCCTGCCATTGCGGCAGCAGTTCGGCATACATCTTCTCGCCGACATGTCCACCTTCGCGCCAACGGTCTCCGAACTGATGCAAGATGCGGTTGAAGCCGCGCCAGTCATCGTCCAGCGCGGTGGTATTGCCCTGCGCCCAGGCCTTGACCTCGTCGACAAGTGCCAGTCGCTGCGCACGGTGCTCAGCCGCATCGGCCTTCACCCTCTCGACCCAGGCCTCCACCACCTTGTGGGCCTCGTTGCAGGCCTCGTCGAAGCGCTTCCACATCGCGTGGTTTGGCGCGCCGCCCTGATCGGTCTGCTTCCACTGCTCGCGCAGGCCACGCAGCGTTTCCTGCATTTTGCGTCCGCCAATGGCCTGTCCGGGCGGACGCTGGAGCAGGCCTTCGGCCTTGGTCACCAGTTCCTGACGCAACTGGTCTGCGCGCCAACGCTGCCAGCCTTCCATCTCGCCAGCCGCAGCCAGCGCGCCGTGGGCCTGGCTCTCCAGCGCATCATCGATGAGTTTGCCCAGGTCCTTGAGCGCACCGCGTAGCGCGGCGGCGGCACTGGCACTGGCCTTGCCATGGCCTTGTTCCATCTCGGTTTCAAGCGCCTTCAGGGCCTTGCGTACCCGCGCGCTGGCCTGCTCGCGCACCTTGGGATCGACGACCGGCTTGGCGGCGCGCGGCGCAGCCTGGACCGGTACCCCGCGCGCAACGCGCAGTTCGTCAGCCCAAACGGTGACCGGCGGCAACGCAGCGGACATATCGGCGGCGGCGGCCACGGCTTGCGCCAAAGCCGTCTGGAACGCATCCCACACCGCCAGCAGCTGGGCCCGCGAAGCCTCCAGCAGCGGCGGGAACTTCAGGTCGACACTGGCCCAATTGGCATCCGCCTCGAGCGTGCTGGCCTGCTGCTGCCAGCGCGCGACGTCTTCGCGCAGCGCTTCACATACAGCCTGTGCCGACGCCCAAGGTTTGGTGGACAACACCTCGATACGCTGGGCCAGCAGCACCGCGGCTTCGCGCTGCACCTGCACGGTGTGTTGCAGATCCTCGATCACGCGCACCCGCTCGGCCAGCTGTGCCTTGAGCGCGAGCAGGGGTTCCTTGCTCAGTGGCGCGCCCGCTTTGGCGGCATCACGCTGCCAGGCCAGCGCGTCAGCGATATTGAGTTTGGACTGGGCCAGCAACGCCTGTGCCTTGGCCGCCCACTCGGCTCCCGCCTGTTCCTGGTTTTTGGCGCGGCGAATTTCGTCCAGCCGTTCGCGCACCGGCCGGGCGGCACCCTTGTCGCGTGCGGCCAGTTCGCGGAACACTTCCTGCAATTGCTCAAGCGGCGGATCCTGGGACAACCAGGCGCGGATACGGGTAGTGCGCTCGCCGGAAGTGGGCGCGCTGAACGCGCCATCGGTCATCGCGTCGAATTTCTGAACGTCGGTATTCTTGGGGCTGGAAGTCATCGTGGCGGTGGGATTCAAATCAGGGGGGACCAAAACTGGTAACCGGGTATTTTCACCCCGAAACCCGTTGGCGGGTTTGAACCGGTCTGGCGAATTGCATTCGCCCCCCGGATATGCATGCCCCATCGCCTGCTGGCAGGGGTTGTCGCCACCATGCGCCACACCGCGCCGAGCGCGGCACCAAGCCACCTTTGGCGAAGGCGCAATGTCACTGATTGCCCAGCGTCAGTTCAGCGCGCGGTGACCACTTGGCATCGGGTTCGACGGTTTTTGCTGCTCCTAGAAACAGTCTCGCGCACCCGGCCCTTGATATCGAGTGCCAAGGGCTGCGCCAGCGGATTGAGTTGGCCCAGGATTTCCAGCGAAGCCGTGCCCTCGGCACGTCCGCGCAGTCCCAGCGCCTTCCAGTTGAGTAGTTCCTGCGCCAGTTGCGCTTCTCCGCCTCGTACGGCAATGCTGTTGGCACGGAAATCCTCCAGCACGATGTCACCGCGCACACGCGCCACCGGGCCCTGCCCGTTGTCGGCATAGTCCACATCGCCCTTGAAGCCGGCATCGGCACGCGCGATTTCGATGTTGAGCTGGTCGCCGAAATAGGGCTCGAACACATGCAGCGGAATCTGTTGCGCCTGCACGCTGCCCTTGGCCTGCAAGGGATCGGCGCGCACCGCGCCGCGGTAGTCGATGCGGCCAGCCTCGCCTTTGCGCGCGGCCACGCGCGCCGTCAGCCGGGTCGGCATCGGCTGCTTGCCATCGAGCGGCAGGTTTTTGAGTTCCAGGTCAAGCGCCGACACATCGAAGGCGACTGCGGGCGCGGCAGCGCTGTCGTCAAAACTGAAGGCGCCTGCACGCAGTCGCAAGGCATCGATGCGTCCTTGCCAAGGCGCTCCGGTGTCGCTTGCAGACACCGAATTCGCGACGGCGGCCGTTCCCGCCTTGACCGACGTCGCATCCGATGCGCCGGCTCTGCCTGTGGACGGCGCTGACGCACTGGCCAGCGGCTGGCGCAGCCATCGCTCAGCCATCCAACGCCGATCCGCGTCCCGCGTGATCGCCGCCTCGGGCTGGGTCAGTTCGATGCTCGCAACCGATAGTTTGCGCCCGCTCAAATCGATCTTCGCGTCGGACAACGTCAGTTTGCGCACCGATTTTCAATGCTGTCGCCAGTCGTTCCAGCACATCATCAAAGTCGTAGGCGCCAGATGCGAGGCGGCGCACACGCAGCTGCGGCCCATTCACGGTCAAGGTGCCGAGCACCGGCGCCAAACGCATCAGCGATTCGAGTTCGACATTGGCGTACAGCCGCTTGATCGCCAGCTGCGCGCTAACGCCGTCCTGGCTGGCCACAGCGAGATCGCGCACTGTCAACTCCAGCGTCCAGGGTTTGAAATCAATCTCGCCGATCTGCAGTTGTCTACCCAATTGGGCGCTCGTAGCCTTGATCAGTTGGTGCTTGAGCAGCGGCGGCACCACCAGCCAGGCCAGCGCCCACAGCAGCAAGACGGCCAGTACAGACCAGAGAACGCGTCGAATCCACGGATTGCGGACGGCGACCTGCAAGGCGGTTGGTGTGGTCATGAGCGCGGGTGGGGCAAAGACAATGGCGCCAATATAACCGGCGCAACGCAGCCAACAGAAAAAGTCAAGGCTCTGTCACAAAACCGTGTTGGTAGGTGGTTGGCCAACGTGTTGATTGAGCAAGCCAGCCGGGAGGAATGGGTCTCAGGAAATTAAGTCCTTCGCCCCGGCCCGCGCCCGTCGGCAACTTGACACGCTATCGGTCGGCCCCCATGGGCCTTTTAGTCTTCGGAGACAACAGGCGGAACACACGGGTATCTTCCTTCTTCGCCTGGCAGGCATCGAGTTGCTGGTTCATCTGCGCCACACCGACGTTGTAGTCGAGCTCGTCGGCCCATTCTTGGCCTACGCTCATTACTCGGATATAGGCGGTGGCGTCACTTTGGTGACTGATCGCCTTGAGCGACAGCAAATAGTCCTCCCGGTATACGGTCGGGATGATGACTCGGCACTGCGCTCTCGCGGAAAGAAAGGCATTCATAATCAGGCGCGACGTGCGGCCATTGCCATCGGCGAATGGGTGAGTCTCGCTGACGACAAGCATGGTGAAGAGTGCGCGCTGCATCGGCTGCTCCAGCAGCGGCATCATTGACCAAGCCTTGCGTAGTGTCTCCTGCACGAGTTCAGGCAACACGAACAAGGTGTTGCCGGCCTGATTTGCGTCCGTCTTCCATTGGCCCGGATCCTTCTCCTTGCGCGCCTGCATAACCAGGGCGTTAGCCCGTTGCAGCCATGAGAGAAACTCTTCGGAAGTACGTGGTGTCTGGCTGTAGAACGGGTCGCGCAGGGCCGCATCGAACGTGCCCTTGATGTCGTGCGAATCTTCAGTTCGCAACGGGATGATTTTTCCGTGAAATACAATGTCCTCAGCTTCTTCCACCGTGAATGTGGTGCCCTCGATGTAGTTCGAGAAGTACGACTCGACGAAGGCAAACATTTCGCGGGCAGCGCCTTTGCGGGCCGGTTCTGATAGATCGGCGAAATGGTGGTCTCGTAACTGGGCCGCCACCTTCTCGAAGAGTTCGACGCGTTGAGGGTCATAGGGAAATCCTTGCGCCCGCGCCAAGGCCAGCCGACTGCTCAGGAATTTGGCTGGTTGTGTACCCAGCATTGCGCCAATGAGACCGTCGAGAACCTGGAACTCGGACTGCAGCCCCAAGCGGTCCGCAACTTCGCGCGCATCATCACGCAATCCGCTGGCTGCATGTACGCCGCGAAGGGTAATGAGCTTTTCCAGCCGCTCCACAAGTTCAATGCGCGACAGCTGTCGAGCCTCCAATCGCTTGTCGACCGTCAGGTTCTCAAGGAAAGCGCGCGCTGTGCTGGCCACGTAGAACCTCTGATACGGCACGTCGGCCGCACCTCGACGTGCCGTGTCTAGAAGCGGCCCGCGCAGAGCTTTGACCATGCCTTTGAGGGTCAGACCTGGCAACTCGATTTCCCTCCTGCCTTCGGCGCGGCTCATGTAGAGGACTCCGTCCTTGGGCATCGTGTCGAACGCGCTGCGGTGCGACAGCACAGCACCTGGCGCCAAGTAGCTCAAGATGCGAGACCAGTTCCGTCGGACAACGTCGGAGTCCTCGGCGTTTAGGTTGGAGCTGTGCACGCCTCGATACAGCGGTCGTAGAACACCCTGCCGGCGCAGTCGAAAAATCTGCTGAGCGGCGGCATTGTCGTTGGCGGGGGTGAAAACGACCTCGGGAAGGTTGTCAGCAAAGCGAACGCGGCGAGGGATGGGAGGGCGATTCATGTCATGGAAATACCATAACCAATGACATTTCGTCATTAAACGACCACAACCATATACTCTGCAGGCTGAACCAGCGCCACAGCGCGAACGGACGGTACGGCAGGGCCACTCGAAACAAAGTGACACGGCCACCAAGCCGGGGAATCTGACACCAACACAGATGAGTGACACCAGAAAGAAGAAGGCCCGACGGACCGGGATAAACCGACCCGCCGGGCCCGACGGCGGACGCAAGGCCCATGCCGTCTTGGCTTGCATCGCAAGAGATTGACGTCTCGCGATACATGAAGGCAAGAGATTGCCTTCAGTATTTGCCGGGGCCGCTTTATCAACGCCACCCGAAGGTAGGGACTGGCTACTGCCGGCAGATTGTCTGATCACTCAGACGCATCCAGTCTAGGCCGCCACGACACCTGTGGCAAGCGCTTGTTGCAATCTATTTGAGCCGCGGCAAAAAACATCACAGGCGGCATTGCGGCATGCGTGCGTCAATGGCGCGTCGCCTTCTGCGCAAGAGAATGACATGCCTGAAATTGAATAACAAGTCTATTTCTTATGGTTGACTCGATATATGACCAACCCTAAAATCCCGCCAGCCCTGTAATCAGGGTTAACCCGCATCGCTGCCGATCTCGGCTAGTTCAACGCTTCTGCGCCACCAAAGGCCAATGCAGATTGTTGGACGCGTTACAACCCTAATCATGCGCACCGCCTGTGCCACCAGCCCATGAGGCCTGTGTCACACATGCGGGAGAGCGCGACAGAAGGAAGTGCCATGACATCGTTTCAATCGATGCTGAGCGGATTGCGAACGTTCGGCTCCGACGTTGCCAACGGACTGTTTGAAATCACCCATAGCGGCTTTGCCATGGTCGGCCTTGCCGTCGTTTTTGCAGCGCTGACGCTGACCGTGAAACCGGAAATCCGCGAGCAAGGCGAGCAGCAACTGATGGAGTGGCTGCGCGCGCGCCAGGTCGCAGTGAATCCGGGCGACTTTTTCGTCGGCCCGATCGATCGGGCCACGGCCACCGATCCTGGCGATCTGCCCAAGCAGCAAGCCAAGGTCGCCTACTGGCTGAGCAAGAAGTACCGCGTTGCGCCTGAACCCATCAGCGCATTGGTCGCCGAAGCCTACAGTCTGGGCATGAACAACAAGCTTGATCCGACGCTGATTCTGGCGGTGATGGCGATCGAGTCGGGATTCAACCCGTTTGCGCAGAGCTCTGTCGGGGCCCAGGGCCTGATGCAGGTGATGACCAAGATCCATGTCGAAAAATACGAAACCGCAGGCGGCAATCTGGCCGCCTTTGACCCGATCACCAACCTGCGCGTGGGCGTCAAGGTGCTGCAGGAATGCATCAAGCGGGCCGGCTCCATCGAGGGGGGTCTGCGCTACTACGTCGGCGCAGCCAACCTGGACTCCGATGGTGGCTATGCGCAGAAAGTGCTGGCCGAACACGCGCGCATCTTGTCGGTGGCCAGCGGCCAACGGCTTCAGACCGCGCAGCCACGCATGATTCCCGCCTCAACGACCGACACCACCGAAGCGAGCGGCTTCGACAAGGTCACCGCGTTCTTCAAGTCCTGAACCCGAAGCGTCATCGTCCACCACCGGGAATTCCGTGAAATGTCCTTTCTGCAGCCACTCGGAAACCCAGGTGATCGAGACTCGCGTGGCCGAAGACGGCGGCTTCATCCGTCGCCGTCGGCAATGCGGGGCTTGTGACAAGCGC
>Ga0209284_10002243_pt1 | contig 26941 bp, 34 predicted proteins | sample FRY03_FD_187211 | JGI IMG/M metagenome (GOLD analysis project Ga0209284, IMG submission 187211) | Freshwater microbial communities from Lake Fryxell liftoff mats and glacier meltwater in Antarctica - FRY-03 (SPAdes) (version 2) | ecosystem: Environmental > Aquatic > Freshwater > Ice > Glacier...
AAAACTATTGCTCCTTTATCTTTTATAATCCTTTCATATTGCTTCCAAAGCGGCTCAAACGGAATTATCACATCCCATTTACAAGCAGTAGTTCCATTTTTCAGCCGTAGGGCAAATCGCACAGCACCATGTCAATGCTTTTGTCGGCAATATATTTCATTGCTTCAAGACAATCAGCATTAACAAAGCTATTCGCTGGCAACTGCCCTACGGTTGTTAGTTCGTTTATGTTGTTATAAATATTCATTTATTTTTTGTTTCATTTGCTGCCATTGTATATTATCAATATCCATTTTTGCTCTATTCTCAAACCAGCTTATAAACTGTAAATTGTTTAAGATATTCAGTTTACCACCTTTGCATTTTGCTTGTATATGGTCAAGAGAAGGTTTCATCCACTTATCTTTTGTTTCAACCCATTTTGCATACAGGTTATTTAATTGTTCATCGTAATAAAACTTTTCAATAAACGAGATGTATATTTCACTTGTAAATCCTTCACAATCCCTTTTTCTGCTTAATGACCTATTTAATAATTTTAGTTTTTCAATATCATCAAATGTTTTAAGCCACTCAAGCGATACATCGTATTTCAAGTGACCTTTCATATTTTTATACAATTCATCTTTTGAAACCTTTATACCTCTATTGTATGGTATCCACCCATTCTCTTTCAATCGTTTTCTGCTTTCAGATATTTTCTTTTTATGTTCCTCTGTGAAAACCCTTAGCTTATTGCGCTTAGTTATTTGAATACCATTTCTGACTAAAATTCTACCTATCAGTTTATGGTTCGTTTTCAACTCTCCCGCTATTTCTCGTAAAGACATTTGCTGCACAGAATACAGTTCTACTATTTGTTTTGTGTCCATAATGGTATCTAATTATACAACAAAATAACGAATAATAAATGGGATAAGCAAATCTTCAATCTTATCCATTTCGACAAGGCAATCACCCATATAAAAAGTACTACAGCTAACAATCGGTTTTGCAATAACAGGGCTTGAAGTTGTTATTTCGGCTTCGGTAAATAAATTATGCTGCATATCTTAATTTGAACTTTTAGTTAATAAATGCCCTGCCATCGCAAATACTCAAACGTTAGCGGTCATTCCAAGACAACTCTGAACCAATCAGAAAGTAATATAAATTTTGTAGTTCGTGGACATATTTGTAATTGATTAATTCGCCAGTAATAAAATCCAAAGTAAAAGCATTCTCAAATCTATTGAACTCTATTTCAAAGGCTTTTGAGCCATAACCACGAATTGCTTTTCTGTAACTTTGTTCCTCAAGTGTTGGTTCATCACCTAATTCTTCAAAAACAAAACCAAAACTTTCTATCCACTCCATTGTAATAGCTATTGACTCATAACCTAATTTATTAATTCCTTCGTCATTCCATATATCAAATATTGAACGTGCATCAATAGTTACTACAATCCCGTTCCGTTTTAAGTAATTCCCAATAGACAAGGAACGAACCGCTAACAGTGGTTTTGCGTCATTGGGGGCTTTTGTGCTATCTATAATCATTTGTGCTAAATTTAAAATTTGTACTTTTCATTTGGGCTGTTTTCTTCTCTTAGGTCTGCTGATCTTTCTTTGGATTGCTTCCCTAGCAGGAGCATAAACTGCCGGTTTCGTTTCGCTTGGTGCGTGATCATGATGTCGCGGTTGCGCAGCTGCTCTTCTAGGTGGGTGATTTGCCTCATTAAAATCAGATTATGGCTGATAAGAATGCGGACCTTCGATTGGTCGGGCAGGTCGTGAAACGATAGTTCTTGGTCTATTTTCATCTGCTTTTCTTGTTAAGTATAAGTAGTTGTTTACATCGTTCATAAATTCTTCCAAGGTCCAGCAAACAGCTACCGCGTAGCCCTGTTGGACCAGGCGGTCCTGCATCCTCTTCTGGTCCTCACTTACCCTGCCACCTTCCACCTTCATCTCGATCCAGAGCCCTGGGTATCCGCCGAATGGCACCGCCAGCAGCAGGTCGGGCGCTCCTCTTTTCACTCCCTCGGCACTCATGATTCCTGCCTCAACCTTACTCCTTTTCCCCCCATTCGGAATGGCCAGAAGAAGGTCTTTGAGGTGGCTGTATTCCGCACTAAACCAGTTCACGCAGGCGATTTGAAGTTTGCTTTCTCGGTGCTGGATGGCTTTCCTGGGTGCCTTAATCGTCCGTTTGGGCTCGTATTTGATCTTCTGCTCTGACACTTCACTTCGAGTTAAAAACCTCTGGATCTGCAATGCCGTACTTGATCGTCATCTGCGTGAATTCGTCCTGATACCTCTGTTGTACTTCGGGAGGCTGAGCGGCCATCCGAAACGCGCAGTCCACAACACTCCTAATGATTTCAGAGCCCTGGTAGACCATTTCAGCGGTCATCCCATTATCAGTTTTCCAGACCCTTGCAGCCTTGGTTGCCTCGTACAGTTCCATCTCGTTTGCGAGCGTATCGATCGCTTTCCCGATCCTGGCATTGAAGTAGGTTGTGTCCCTTAGGTAGTCCATTTCCTCCGTCAGGGCGGTCATGAATGCCATCATTTTGTACCAGTGCTGTATGGTTTCCGGAGTTAGCTCCTCTCTGGTCGTGACCGTCACGAGGCCTCCCCTTATCACCGCCGTTTGGTTTCCTTTTTTTATCACAGTTGGCGCTTCATTGCGGATGTATTTTGGCGCTTTGCTCACAATTTGTTTCGCTTTCTTTTTTTCCTTTGTGCTCATTTTGTTGTTGTTTTTTGGTCGTTCGGCCTTTATTTGTTCATTGAAACTGAGGGACATTCATGTCCCTCAGTTCGTGGTCATAGTGATCCGTGTTTCATCATCTCACCGACAGAAATGTCGGATACAAGGCCATCGGCAGGTTCATAATCCAGCCCATTCCGAGGCCCTTGGCGATCTCGACTTCCAGCCGGGCTCCTCTCGATCCCTCCCACCCTGGCATCGTTGCGATTGCGTCGCACTCAATCAGTAGGGCGATATCCCTCTTCATGTGAACCTTCCAGTCTACCTCAACCGGGAGCCCGTTTTTCATTGGGTTTACTGCCTCGTGTCCTGCCGACGTAATCATCCGTTCTGCCTCTTCGAATTGTTCCCGTGCGATCTCGATATCTAACCCACTGATGGGTCCACAAATATATATTTTCATAATTCCTGTTTTTGTGGCCTCTAAGGCCTTTAAAATTACTGAATGAGTCACTTGTATCATATTTGCTTAAAAGTCTCCGTATGGCGACAATTTTAGCCATCTTTGCCTATCCTGTGCCCACTCCCTTGGTTTCCATCCTGCCGTCAGGGCTTATTCTAATATTTTTGTCGGCTAGGTTCTGGATGAAGGTGTTGTAGCTCCCAACCCTGGCAATCGTGATCTGCGACTCCTTTTCCTCCTCTGGAAATTCGAGCCGCACCTGCTTCATGAGGTCGTTCTTTTCTTTCGTCGTGAATTGGTAGAGGTTGAACCGCTCCATGAGCAAATAATTAAGCTCGTCTGGGTAGAACGGTTCGGGAGACCATTCCTGCCTTAGGTCAGCGTGGGCATTGACCAGCTGCACAAATACTGCCTTGGTGGTCTCGATTACGTCTTTCGAGTTCATCTGATCTGCTGCCTTTGGGTCAAAATGCTCTTTTTTGCTGGTCCTCATCGTAGTTCAGTTTGAATTTTTGGAATGCGATTTCTTTTTCGTGGTCTGCCTTGGTTTTTTCTGCCTGCCTGATCATCTGTTTTTGTAGGAAGGTCAGCTCTCCTGGGTTCGGGTAGATCGGCTTTTCTAGCAGCAGCCTGGTTTCCTCCTGTTCTGCTTTCTCCTCTTCGAGTGCTGCCTGCCTGGCTTGTTCCACTACCGCATCCCGGTCGTTCAGGTCGTAGGTTCTGATCCACTCCATCACCGTTGGTTGGTCGATCCTGTTGAACGCGGTCCCGTAGGTGCCATTTCTTGCCTCTCCGAAGCAGTACAGCAGCTCCTCTGGTCTCAGATGCCAATATTTTTTGATGATCGTCTGAGCGCAAATATTCAGGGCAGCCGGCGTCATCTTGTTTTTCACCGAGAAGCTGTCCTGCAAGGTGGAGAGCATTACGATCATCAAGTTCTCGATTGCCTCAGGGCTCTGCCGATTGATCGCTGATATTTGGTCGGGCTGCCTGATGGCTAGTTGGGCGGTCATGTTGATCTGGACCTGATCGAGCTTCCTTTCCAAGTATCCGTCAGGCTTATTCTGCGAGGAGGCGACGATTTCGAGCAGCAAGTTCGAGCGCGGCTCTTGCTGTACTTCCAGCGCGTGGCTGCACTGTGGCGTAGTAGTTAGTTGGTTCGGCATGTTGTTGTTGTTTGAGTTGGTTCATGATCGAGTTCAGCTTGCTTGCAATGATCGTGATATCGAATGTTGTCTTATAGAATTCCGGGAGGTTATCGAAAAGCCAGCGGACTTGGTCCATGACCTCTTCCTTCGTTGCCTCGCTTTTGTCTGGGTTCCCTTCCTGGATACGTTTCGATATTTGCTGGCAGAGCGACTTTGCTGCCGAGCCCTCCTTTGCTCCCCATTGTGTTCCGGGGCTACGTTTCAGCACTTCGAGCTGCACTTCGTAGGTCGTGGTGTATTCTTTTGGTTTTGGCGCTCTTTTCGAGGGGGGGGGCGGCGTAACGGGGGGAGTCTTTTCTCCTTTTTTTTCTGGCTGCTGAGTGTCGCAGTTTTTTTCTTTTGCCGGGATCGCAGTTTTCTTCAACCATTCCGACCCCAACACTTTTTCTCCCTCAAAATTTCCTGCGTCGCTTTTTGCGACAGAGATAATAGTTTCTTGGTTTAAAGGTTTAAAGGTTTCAAGGTTTGTTTGTTTTATTATACTACTAGTGCTTTGTCTAGTGCTTTGTACTTGCTTTGTACAGTGCTTTGTATAGTGCTTTGTTAGTGCTTTATCAAAATTTGATAGGGCAAATGCGGCTTCTGTGTCGTGCTTTGTTAGTGCTTTGTCTAGTGCTTTGTCTAGTGCTTTATCAAAATTTGATATGGCAATTATGTTTGCTGTGTATTGATTTTTCGACTCTGTTATCAGCCGTAGGAATCCCCAGCTTACCAGGTCCTTAAATACTTTCCTGTAAGTATTGTAGGATCTTATTCCCGACGCAGCCATTCCCTGAGACGATGGCGATGCGAACTTTTCAACCCACCCCAGTCGGTTATTGAGCTCAACTGTCCACAAGTAAACTGCCGCATGATTACCCGTCACGATGTCGGGATTCTCAAAGGCAAAATCAAACCATTTCCTGTGCAGATCGTATCCATTCATTGTCATTTCGTCTTGTTTTATGAGATTTTTTTATCTATTTTTCAATAGGATTAAAAACAAAAAAGCGCCTGCACAGGTGGTAGCTGATACAGACGCCAGGCTCAAAGCCTTAGGAATGCGCGGACAAGGCTACCACCTCTTATTCGCTCATTGACTGTGCCAAGTTTGCACTTAAATGCTTATAATACAAGCACCTGCAAAACATAAAATTCACTTTTCTTTGCATCGTTCTTTGCAATGTCTCTTACTTTATTATTTGGCGAGCTTTTTGCCTTTGTGTATCCCGAAGCCCAGGATGCTGTTATCGTCCATTATCTAGGTTTTGTTTGGTTGAATAACGGGTTAATATTTCAGATCGGTCCAGTGGATTATCCTCCCAGACCAAGTCTGACAAAGCCCTGGCACAAACCAATGGTAGAAGTCGTCTGCCGTCTTGAACCCATCGTTTTTCGCGAGCTGTGCAGTTTCTTTTTCGCTCAGCGACCTTCCGTCTACCCAGACGCCATAAGTCAGTCCATACCTACGAATAACAACCTCCTGCACCGCATTGCATTTTGCCTCCGCAAACTGCCAACGTTCCGGCGTCCTATTGAATAACACAAAGTGTATTTTCACGCCTGCTTTCCATCTCTTTTTCGTGTCCTGTCGTAGCGTGTGCAGCTTAGGCTCCGCTACCAGCCCACGGGTAGGCTGGTAGGAGACGTGGCTTAATTTTCTCTTCCAGACGTTCCAAGTCGTCCGGAGCCCATCCAGCTCGCTGTATCGGTTGGGCGCCACATTTTTAGGCCACCTGGCAGGAAAGCTTTTTAATATTTTTTCCGGGAAATAAGCCGGCTCCCCCGAAGGGTAGTGGCTGCTGAATGAAAGTGTCATATTGCTCCACCTCCCTCCTCCTCTTGTTCGTTCTTTGCCTCGTAGCGCAGGTAGTTTAAGATGCCAATGAGGCAAACAAAAAGCGTGAATGCCAGCGACATATATCCGTACACAATCAGCAGGTCTGCAAATAGATCTAATGCGTCGTCCATGTTGGTTTTGCTTATTAGGGGAGAAATCTATTAGTTGTAATTATAATTGGTTATCGTTCGAGAGAATGTCCAGGGCGATTTCGCATGTGTCGCGGGGGAAGTCTGCCTTATAGACCATCCACTCCAAGAAGGAGATTTGATCTTGTGCGACCTCGTCTTTGTGCTTGCCGAAATTGAAGCGCAGCAGGTCGTTTTCGTCGTAGTAGAACCTCCCGGAGAGGTCCGCTATTTTTCGACCGTAGTTGCTGTATTTTGCCAGAGCTTCGATATCCTGAGGCAGGTCGCTGTGTTGTTCCATTTGCGCCAGAAAGACGTCCAGAGTAGCTTTCGTGTCTGCCATCGCGTCGTGCGCTCCTTCCAGATCCTTTTTGCAATAATGTTGCAGAGCGGCTCCGAGCGTCCTGGGTTGCTTTATTTTGAAAATGTTTCCGGGGTCTACCATGTGGTGCTGTCTGAAATCCCACGCAATTCCAGACCTCGACAGCTCTTTTCTTAGGAGGGGCAAGTCGTAGAAGATGGCGTTAAATCCTCCGATGTCGCATCCCTGAATGAAATCGTGGATTCCTTTCGCAAAGAAGGAGAACTGTGGCATCCGAGCGACCATCTCGTTCGTGATTCCATGTACCGCAGTGGCCTGCTCTGGGATGTCTTTCATCGGATTGCAGAGGATTCCTTTTTCGATGGTGGTCATGTCTGGTTTCAGCTTAATAAGAGCCATCTGGACAATCCGGTCGTTTTCTTTGTCGAGGCCAGTGGTTTCGAGGTCCAGAAATACTAAGGGGCGTTGAAGTTTCATTTTAGAATGGAGTTATATTGTATAATTTAACTTTTGATTCTTGTGTTTTTCCTTGAATAGCTCCGTGTTGAGTGGTCATTCGGAAATCCCGAACAACCACTTCTTCGTTAAGATGGTCTTGAAGCGAACTCGTCCAGCCCATTGGCCAAAAGCGCAGTTGCCCTTTCGATGTGATAAAGGTAAGCATTAATAGTTTATTGTGCAAACAATTATGGGCATTTATTTTAATTTATTTTCACGTCACTGTTTAGCCCATCCAAATATTGATGAATTTTATCTTCAAGCGCTGCCGAAATGTATGGTTGATGCCCATTAATTATCTTGGACAGCGTAGTATAGTGGATGCCTACCATCTTTGCGACGTGCCGAGCCGTTACTCCCTTTTCTTCGATCTTCTGCCTTATTGACTTCATATTTATATCCATTTAAGTTTGCTTGGAACAAATATAGTTGGTATCTTTGAAGAAACCAAACAAACAATGATATGGGAGTGATTTATGGGTTAGCCTGCCGATCAAAGGCCGCCTGAAAAAAGGGCGCCCTTGCTTATTGTGTCAATATAAATTTACTTTGCCCGAATAGTTTAAACCTTAAAGCCTTTACCATGGAGACGCCAAGCTGGAAAAATAGATATGACCTAATGAAGAAGCATTACAAGTGGACTGACGCCGACGTCGCTGCTATTACTGGAAATACGCCAGGCAGCACTCGGGAGGTAATCAGAAACGATGTACCTCGTTGGGCTCGATTAGCGATCGTTATTTTCGAGACTGAAAATCCAGCCGAGGTTCCTGCCTAAGTACAGAGGCAGGCCTGCTGTCCGTGAATGTCGGGTTCATCCGTCGTGGTTCATTCCACTTAGCGGATAATCGGGCCTTCCTCTGTACTCAAAAAAGGATCACCGGATCCCTACCCTGGGAGCCTTTTTTATTACGGCAGTAAAATAAACTTCGTCTTTTTTGTCAATTTATATTGATAATCCAAATTAAAGTGTTACCTTTGAAGTGTTGGAAGCAACGAAGCTAATCAACGAAAATCTTTAATATCATGACTTTATCACAAATTATTGAAGAAAATCTCTTGAAGATAGTTTCCATGAAAATGGAAGCAAACGAAAACGAATTTGTTTTCATGTCGAAAGACGGGGCCATAAAGTATGGGCATAAAAACGAATTTGGCCAATCCATAATATATGGATTTGGAGGAAATAAGACCACAAAAGAAGCCGTAATTTCGGATCTTCGATTCCTCGTGGAATCGGAGCCAGAGTACTAAAATATATAACAACAAAAGGCCAGGAACAATCCTGGCCTTTTTTGCTTCACAGTGCCTCGATCTTTTCCAAGAGAGGCACCATGTCCAGACTAACGTTCTGCTCCTTGTCAACCTGAATAAGCGCCTGTTTAAGCAGGTACTCCATCGCTGGGGTAAGCTCCACTTCCAGTATCGTTTCTTTTTTGGGGTCCCAGATAACCTCCTCACCGTTTTCCCTTAGCCCAAGGTTTTTGACTTCCTCTGCTGAAAAGTCGATTTCCTTGATCAGGTGCCTCGTGGTCATCATTGTCACAAGGCCTCCCTTTTTCGGGAGTATCGCTGGGAGAAGCATCCGGTCCAGAACGCTCAGCTTGATTCCTTTTTTCTCTTCACTCATGGTTGTTAGAAGTTATTGTCAAATTTTGATTTCACCAGCCAATGTGGCGCGGCGTAGATAAGCGTCACTACCTCTCCTCCATTGATGTAGTAGTTCAGGTTGGCTCTTACTGTATCGTACAGAATAAGGTCGTTCTTGCTGTCGTTCCTGTTGTAGACCACAATCTCTTTCCCGTCTTTGATCGGCATCGCTGGGGTCTTGCTTACTGCCACAAATCGAGCCCCAGAGCCAAATGGATAGACATTGAAAAAGTCTGCATCTGATGGGTCTACCACGTAGTTCGTGCTGGGAGCAGTAGCCTCTACCATTTCGGTTTTCCTGCCATTCACAAGGGCCTCCGAGAGGAAAGAGACCCCTTCGTAAGCATAAATAGAGTAATTTTTTGATCCGTTTTTTGCGGAAAAAACAGCGGCATAATTCGGCGAGAATGCGTCCGTCTCACTTGCCTCAAAGCTCGCCGCACCTCTTCCTCCGAAGGTTGCAGGAAATATGTTTGATCCTATCATGGCGGCGGTCTTGTGGGTGCTGTCCACAAATTTTTGCGCCAGCACGTAGGCAGTGCCCGAGCTGTTGGTGATCCCTCCTGCCGAGATCGTCCAGTCTCCGATCTTGCCAATGGTGGCGTACATAGCCCCATCCGATTCAACGCGCCAGGGCGCTGCATTCCTTTGCTGGTATGGAACGCCAGCCCAAAGCCTAACCGGACCGTCAGCGCTCGAATTGGCGCCACAAATTCCAGCCTGTCCGACATTGTTCTGATTCATAAGTTCGATTCTTATTCGTGCGAACACTTCACCGGATTGGAGAACCCGGAAGGGAGCCAGCGCTCTGTTTTCGTAGGTGGCTCCGGCCCAGAATCTAACCGAGGTGCTCGCTGTTCCCTCTCCTGTTATGCCTGCCAATATTGACCCAGCCTGACCGGCAAGTTGGAGCGTGCCCGACGTCACAACTCCTCCATTAATGGCGGTCACGGTGTTATCGTACAACGTCGCTTTTCCCCAATCCTGAGCATTGTATGATTGCCCTGTCTGCTTAGCCACATTGCAGATACGCAGGTCGGCTCCGTCCGACCACATGTCTCCTCTATCGTATGGAGGGTATGGTGTGACGTAAAAAACGCGGCGCTTCCCATCGGCGGTGTCCTGTGCCCTCGAAGCCAAGGCCAGAGCATTGCTTACTCGTTCATCCAGCACTTCCTGCCAAGAATATACCCCAGCGTCGACCTTGTATCGGTAGGCCCTGTAAGTTAGCGTATCGTAGTAGAGGTCGTTTAAGTGTTCATCGCGTGTCGTGTTGTCTGTCCAGTTCACTGCTGGCTGATTTGCGGTCGTGGGGGCCCCTTCGTAATACCAAGTAACAATCTGTCCGTCCAGGTTCGCCACAATCCCTGGGAGCGTATTATCGAGGAAGTCCTGAAACGCTGGTTCTGTGACGGCCAGCGTCCAGTCTGCTGAGGAGTAGGCCTGGTTCGCTAGCTTGTTCACTGTTGCTCTTTTCAGTCTGGTTCCATCCGTCCAGAGGTCTCCTATCTCGTAGGGAGGCGTCGGTGTAGTCACAAAAACGCGCCTTTTTTTGTCGGCTGTATCCTGAGCAGATGCCGCAGCAGACAGTGCCTCGCTGATCCTTTCGTCGATTACTTCCTCCCAAGAATAAGCGCCAGCCTCCACCTTAAAGCGGTATGCCTTGTAGGTGACGGTGTCGTAGTACAAGTCGTTCACGTGCTCCTCCCTGGTTGGGGTGTCTGTCCAGTTCACGGCTGGTTCGTTCGCAAGTGTCGGGAGCCCTTCGTAGTACCAAGTAACAATCTGTCCGTCGGTCCCACCCAGCAAACCCGGCAGCGTTACGTCGATAAACGTGGCGAGCTCCTGCTCCACGTCGCTTAGCGGCCTAAACTGTCCGTCGATAGCGCTCCTAAATATGACATTACCTCCGATCTCTCCCTCATCCAGATCAAAATAAGTAGCGCCATCGGCTGATTCGAGCCGACCTGTTTTGATGAACCTGCCATTGATAATCGAGGCCCCATAGGTAAGGTTGATCTGTCTTACACCTGTTGCGCTGTCTACTGTGTGCAATACTCCCAGCATGAAGTGGTAGAATGTCGCTTCCTGATCTACCATTATTTGCTGGGTGCTGAATATGATCGTTCCGGCGGTGTTGGCTTTTCCGCACTTGGCGTATATGTAGCGAGCCTCGTTGTCTGCGATCGACGTCGTTCCGGAGGCGATGTTCCAAGTTTTTATGGTGTCTGCAATCGAAAGATGGACTAGTTGCCCACCGTTCACGCGCACCACGTTTTTGTTCCCTGCGTAGTTGGGCTCTATTACAATATTCAGGAGCTGTAATTGCTGCGATTTTGCGCCAACCGACAGCATGCTGGTTTCTATACTGAGAGGCTTGATCCTGTCGGTGTAGTAGTTCCCCTCGGTATCAAACACCAGGCTCAGGAGCTCTCGCTGATTCCGGAGAGCAGCCCTCGCTCTGACTGGGTTCCTCAGGTCATTGAGCTTGATGATCGTTCGAACCTCCGCGCGGTCTGCAATAATACGTTCGAGGAGGGTTATTTCGTAAGAATCCGCGATGGCGAGTTCGTATCGGTAAGGGTTGATAATGTCCCGGCGAAACGAAACCACCCGGCTGGCTTTATCAATCCCGAGTTCCTCATCCAAAATGGGCACAAGGTCTCCAAGCTCGAAGACGTTTGTGGTTGCTCCCTCGTCGCTTTTCTCTTTCAAGTAGAGCTCATCAATGGAGAGATCGTACTGTACAGGCACAAGGACAGCTTGGTCCAGTAGCGCCTGTGCTCGTGTGTTCAGCTCTGCCTCTGCTGCTGCGATGTAGCTCGCTGGCATCATGATGTCGAGCAGGACGTACTTGTCCCCAGGAGCGGCCTGAAACGCGACACTGTCCCCAGGGAAGGCCACCCCTCGTTCATCCTTGTAAGGAATAAGCGTGAAAGTCTTTGTCGGGTGATCGTAATTACCCACCTCAAACTCGTATCCTGCCAGCCCACCTGTATTGAAGTGTACCTTTGCGCTGGTTCCTGGAATGAGGTAAGTCGTGGTCTCTCCTACCTTTTCGGTCAGATCAAAGTCCAGAGAGCTGTCGGTGAATTGGAGAGGATCTAAGACATTGATTCCCGAGACGGTTCCCTCTCGCTTGGGGTAGATGTCCTCCCACGTTTTCACTCCCTCAATTATGCCATAGGCAGCGATTCCGATGGCGCTTTCGATGTATCCCCCCTCATTTATTTTCAGCTTTGGGGCGTAGTCTCTATAATCAGAGCGCAGGTTTTTCGAAGATCCGTAGGCATATAGCCGAGTGAAAACGTTTTTGTCTTTGACTATTTTTCGCGTTAGCGAGTAGAGTCCGTACCCATGCCCATACTGGAAAACGTCAGGGAGGATCTGTCCCTGGCTGCCGATTTCAATCGTTCTGATCTCTCCTGTTTTTCGCACATCAAATTCCACCTCAAACTCGGAGCAGACCTTTTGCAAGGCGCCGAGGCAGTTCTCCTCCGAGAAGCTGAGGGTCTTGGTGTTGCTAGGGGGTATGTCCCCGAGGAGCCAGGACCCTGATCCCATAACCCTGGAAGCGTTACTGATCAAGATGCCAAGAAAAAAGGCGAGGTCTCCGGTCAGGGAAAAGACTCCGCCAGTGCTGCTGCCGGTCGCGTCTACGTCCATGTACACCACCTTCAGTAGATCGTACTGTGGGCCCTCCATTACGAGGTCATACTCGTAATGGTCCGAGTAACGGCGCACTGTTGGCAGTAGGTTGAGCACATATTCCGAACCAAAAACCAACAGCCGGTCTCCAAGCGAAAAAGGCAGCACTACCTTGCTTTTGATCGTCAACGATACCGTGTCCTCTGCCATAAGAGAGCGCGTCTGTTGTGCGCTCGTTACCGACACAAGCGGCTCCTGACTGAATAGATTAAGCGGCTGACCGTTGGCTCTAATTATTGTAATTTGTTCCATACTTCGTCCGCGTTGATGTTATATTCTGTTACCTGCTCCACGTTTCCTGCTGCCACAATGTAGTAATCCCCTGCCTGAGCGTAGGTATGGGTCAGCGTCAGCGATTCTCCGTACACGTTTTTGTTTGCGGACCCATCCCCCCAGCTTATAGTCATCATTTTCTTGCTGCTAATGGTCAGGCTCACGATGTTGGCCCCTGCTCCCTGGGAGACAAACTTGTGTACTCGCTTCACAGGACTAGGCTCCCTGAGCTTAAGGGTGAAGGTGCCTACGTTCGTTTCCGGTCGATAGGCTTTCTGGATCTGGATTCCATCCCTGAGATACAGCTCAAAAACCAGCGGCCTGATACCAGCAAAGAGCGCCAGTCGCTGTGTACCTGCCTGCTGAAAGTGGGCAGTGAACGCATGAATTGCCTCATTGAACCCATCGAACCCAACCCCAGAAATGAAGCAGTCTAGTTCGATGTCTCGTGGCTGGTAGGTTGGATTGTTCAGGTCCAGAATCTCTCCATGGTAATCCTCCCAATCGAAGCTCAGGGGGTCTTTCATGGCCAGCGCATCGTGAAGCCCTCTGGAAGCTGAAACCTCCACCCCAAGCGATGTAAAATCAACGCCATTAATCGTGTATCGAAGGAAAAATTCAGGGGAGGTCTCCGACAAAAGGTCGGCTAGTTGCTGGTTTGAAAAGGCGACCCCATTATAGATACGCACGTCATCCATGGCGCAGTATCCTCCATAATGCCTCCCGTCATCCGCCACAATTCCCAGACCGACAGGATTTCCCCATCCAGCGCCAGCAGAAGCGGTCCCTGCCAAGCTGCCGTTCACGTAAACACTAAGCACGTCTCCTGCTCTGGTCATCGCGATATGCGTCCAGGAGAGAAGATTTCCAAGGACAGAAACAAAGACCTGGCTAGGGGTCTCTGGGTTTTCTAGCGAATATTGAAGGTAGGCTGATGCGGAGTTGATTGCGCTCCAAACCCGAAGCCAACCCATAAACGTGAAATTGCCAGCAAAGTCGACGGAGTCTTGCGGTGCCTCTGCCGACCCATCCTCCTCGAAATAGAGCGCATTTTGAACGCGGCCTTTGATAAATTCTCCCTCGTTAATCGTCAGGTTTTTTGCCCCAGCCCCATAATCGCGAGCGGTCGCTGCTCCGGGAGTTTCGTCAAATGGGTAGTGTACTGATGGAATAGGTAATGCCATTATTTTTTTATTTTGGGGTGAGTCCTTTTGATCTTAGTGGGTCATTATCTTTTATTTCTCTCAGGTGCCTCTCGATCGTTTCTAGGTTTCGAGTGTTTCTTGCTACTTCGTTGAGGTACATTGTGCTTTGCTTGACTTGGATAAGGACCTCAGCGCCATTGATCCTGATTGCTCCCATCTGTCCTGCGATCAAGCCAGCGGTTTCCTCTGTCACACTTTTGATCGCGCCAGAGAGGCTGTTGGTTGCTCCCTTGGTGGCTGCTCCACTCGAAGGCTTGAATATTTCCAGCCCTTCCTTTTCCAGCATGTCCTGCGCGGCCTTCAGTCCCTCGGTGAACTCCTGCGCTTTGGGTCCTGCTGTCTGGTAGAATTTCACGAGGTCGTCCACAAAGCTCTGGTCCCCTCCCTGAGCGTAGCTTGCTTCCATTTCCTTTTGTAGCTGATCAAAGTCCTTTTTGAAAAGTTGACTAAATAGTATCTGGGAGATCACGTTCTCGATCACCTTGCTGACTGCATCCCCAAACGCCACAGCGCTGTCGGCGCCTGCCTCAAAGGCCCCAACGAGCGCGTCTCGTACTCCGTTGCCCAGCGACCCTGACAAGTCCTTAATAACGCTTTTGATTTGCTCTTGTGCCTCTTCCATGGCTTTCTGCCAGTCGAGGGTGTTTTTCACAAGCTGCTGGGTGCTTTCGTCCAGTTGCCCACTCGCAAGTAGCGACTGTGCCAGCTGGGTGTTGAGCTTCTCGGTCCCATCTGCCGCCGTCTCGATTAATCCTGGGTAAGCCTCCAAGATGCCGACAAACGTGTCTTTTTTCTTTTTTCCTGCAAATAGGCCAGTAAGCCCTCCGACCAACCCTCCGATGGCGGCTCCAATGGCGGCAGTTACAGGAGCGAGCGGACCTCCAATGAGGGCACCGATCGCGGCTCCTGCACCTGCTCCTGCTCCTGCTCCCTGACCTACAGCTCCCCAATCAACGCCGTTTTTTTGTCCTGCTTTTGCCTTGCCGGAGGCTAGCTTGTCGAGGCTTTCTTGGTAGTTTTTTTGCGCGTCGGTGAGCTTTGCCGTTCCGTCAGTCAGTTTCCCGACGTAATCCTCCACGAATAAATTTCCAGAGGCCTGCGATTGAAGCCCTAGTTGCTGGTTGAGTAGCAGATTATACTGCTGCTGAAACGCGAGCGTTGATCTGTAATAATCAGCTTCGGCCTCCTTCCTTTGCTTTGCCGAGTTGATTACAATTCCAATGATCTGAATAATTCCCTCGATACCAGCCTGCACCTTTTCTGCATCGGTCGCTGTCTTATCGAACGAGGTCATTACGTTTCCCATCTGTCCAGCAATGCCGGAGATCAGTTGTCCGGTAGAGCCCAGCGCACCATTGGCCTGTCCGATGGCGTCTCCAAGTTGGCCAGCAAGCTGAGCGAACATCCGGACCGTGTCGAGCTGCCTCTGTTCGAATTCCTTTGCAAGCGCTGCCTTTTCTTGGAGCAGTTTTTTGTACTCTGCTGTCTCCTCTCCGTGTAGTTCCTTTAATTTGTCGAGGGCCTCCCGGTTTCTTTGCATCCTGATCTGGGTGCCTCTTAGGCCAGTCTGCTCCACGATAAGGTACAGCTTTTTGTACGCCTCCGACTCTTCAAACAGTCGCTGAGTCACGCTGTCGGTGTGCTGCTTTTCTTGCTTGTTCAGCTCACTGATCGCGTCTTGATATTCTTTGCTTTTTTTGTCAACAAATCGAGTTTCAATTGCGGCCCTCATCTCGCCAAACTGAGCAGTCATAACCAAGCGCTGAGCCTCGGAATTATTGACCTGCTGCAAGAACGCGTCGAGCTGCTTTCGCTGCTGTCGCTGTCCCTCCACCAGTGCTTCTGCCACCTCCCTTTTTGCTTCGAGACCAAACTCGCTAGTATTGTCGTTTAGTTTTGCCTGCTTTTGTCTAAGCACTTCGAGGTACTCGGTGAGGCTCTGAGCTTCTGTTTTGGCCTTCGCCATTCCCTCTCTGAATGATTCGATCTCGCTCTTTTTTCCCTCCAACGCGTCCCTTTCTTGGTTAAGGAGCACAAGGATCTTCCCCTCCGACTCCAAGAGCCCAGGGCCCTCTTTTAGGTTGTTCAGTCGGGCAATTTCGCCAACCGTGTAGTCGTAGTAGGTGGACCCAGAATCCTTCAACGCCTTAAATTGCGCATCGGCCTGCTCTTTTCCCACAAAATCTACCCATCGCTGGTACTGCTCATACTGCTTTTTTTTCTCTTCCAGCTCCTCTGCGTAGGTCCTGATCACGAGTTGCTTTCTGACCTCCTCTGCTTTGGCCAGGTACTCTGTCTGGAGCAGCTGTTGTTTTCTAAGCTCCTCTGTATTTTTAGCGCTCGTTTTCCGGATTATCTGTTGGGCACCGGCGGCTAGTTTCTGGTAGTAGTCGTAGCTCCCTGCTTCGGGCTCATCGGCCTTGCTAGCACTTTTAGCCCCTTTATTTTGCTTTCCTCCTGTGATCCTGGCTTTCGCCTGTTCCAGCTTCACGATCTCCGCCTCGTAGCGCAGATGCTCCTCGCGCGTAGTGGAGGACTTTGCCTGCTGCTCCTTCTGCGACTTGATCTGCTCTTCGTAGTAGTCTGTGGTTTTTGCGATCGCTTTTTGCTTTTCTCCTTCGGCGCTCAAAACTTCTGCCATCTGTTTCGAGATCGACTTTTGGAGCTCCACCTCATCTTGTTTCGCCTGTATATTAACCTTCGACCGGGTCAGAGCGTAGTCGGAGGTCATTGCTGCCATGTTCCCTCCTGCACCAATCAATATTCCGATCCCATCCACAATGCCGATCTGGTTTTCACCCCGCCCAGCTTCGAGTTCTCGCTGCTTGCTTTTCCCGAACTCTTTTTCCAGCGTCTGGAGCCTCTCCTTTTTCGACATCGCAGCAATATAGGCATCGATGGCGGCTGTCCCTTCCTTCGTTGCCATGCTCTCCAGCGTCAGGTTGTTGAGGTGTTCGGGCGCCAGTGCGATCAGCTCCTTTAGCTTTTTATTTCTAAATTCGGCGCTGAGGTTTTGGTCGTTGATTTGCGCGGTTAGTGCCTGCACTCCTCCGACCTGGGTGTTGATCTCTGTCCCAGCCTCCTGCATCGCTTCGTTGAACGAGTTCTGGATATCTTCTGCATGCGTGATCCTGGTAGAATACAAGTAAACCGCACTTGCCAGCGCGACCAGCACTGTCACTGCTGCCACATAAGGATTGGCCAGCATCGTCATGTTGAGGAGCTTTTGTGCTCCCTCTGCCAGCAGTAAGGCTCGGTAGTGGATGATCTGAGCGGCGGTGTAGCCCTGGGTTGAAGCGGTGGCTATTGCCTGAGCAATGGTTGCAATAACCACAGCAGCTTTGTATGTGCCGTACGTTATCGCCAGCACCTCGATTACGTCGAGTACTTTTTGGTAATTCTCAACCAGTCCGATCCCACTTTTCAGGACGTCGGAAAGAAGGCCCTCGCCGCTCTGTCCGATATTGTTCAGCATCTGGGTATAAGCGTCTCCGAGGTTGCTCGCTAGTCCTGTCAGCGTTTTCGATTGTGCCTCCATCAAGCCAGAGAACATGCCACCTTGGTCGGTGAGTGTTTTGATCGCTTTCTCGACTTCTGGAAAGCCCACTTTTCCCTGCTCCACGAGGCCCTTCACTTCGCTTTCTGCCACCTTAAACTGATCGGCCAGCAGCTTAATAAGGGGGATACCTCTGCCCACAAACTGGTTGAGGTCCTGAGCGAATAAGCGGCCCTGGGTTTTGGTTGTTCCGTACAGGTAGGTCAGGTCGTTGAGGGGAATTGACAAACCGGCGGCAATGTCGCCCAGCCTCGTGAGTGTGCCTGATATCTCCTCCGAAGCGACGCCATAGGCGAGTAATTGTTTTGCTCCCTGTGCCACACTTTGCAGGTCAAAGGGAGTAGTCGCCGCAAGCGTGACTACTTCTGCCATCAAAGCGTCAGATTTCCCCTTATTGCCCAGCATGGTAGCAAAGGCAACTTCTAGCTGCTGGAATTCTCCACGAACCTTGACCAGCTGCATGGGCAGGTCTTTGAGCTGAGTGAATGAAAAGTAGCCAGCCGCAGCGATGCTTAGCTTCCGAAAGGAAGCGTCGATTCCTGATGTCGATTCCTGAGCTTTGGCAGAGAAGCCCATAACCCGTCGTTGCATCTCATCAAATTCCCGTTTAAACTGGGTGTTATTAATGAGCAAATCGAACTCTAAGGCTCCGTTCATTTAGTTTCTTGCGTTTATCCTGCTGATTATTTCTTGCGCGTTTTCTGCTGTAAGCCGGACCGGCTCTTCATCCTGCTCTCCTGCTGGCGACTTCTTGTATCCCGGCGCGTCGATTTGCATTCGTTGCAGCAAATTCCAAGGGATGCCCCAGGTTATGTAATCCAAAGTCCACCCATAATGGGCCATAATTGCTCCCCTTAGGCCATAGGTACTTTTCAGACCCGTGGCTCCACTTTCCTCTTCTCCATCAGAGTGGGGCTCGTCGTTCGGCTCGTCGTCGACAGGTATCTGATAGAGTTGATAAAATCCCCATAATTATTCATCTTGTTGATAATCATGGTTAGTTGAAACAGCTTTGTTGGGGTGATCCTCCACAAAAAGTACCAAGTCAAAATTGACGCAAAAAGAGCGACCTTGGTTCTGTTGTTAAGCACCGCAATGGCCACAATACGAGCGCACCTTTTTGCGCTCGTGAGCGCGATGCTTTTCGCTTCCTGAATCGGGTTTTTTTGCAGCTTTTCCTCGCTGATCTCCATTTCTAAGAACTCGCGACTAAGCAGATCAAGCGTGCCCAGGTAGGGCTGATAAACATAAAAGGAGCGCTCCTTTCCTCCGACAATTCGCAGGAGAGACTTCTTTGGCACGGTGAAGCGCATTCCTTTTTCCAGAAGGATGTCGAGCTCCTTTCCCTCCCTCTCTTTTTGGATTAAATCCTCTGTTTCCATAAAGGTTGAATATATTCAAAAAAAGCCGCACTAGGCGGCTTTTCTGGTTTCTTGTGTCTCTCTTAGTCTGTGCCTGCAATTAAACCACGATTGGGTCGGTCGCATTAATGGCATACGTGTTAAGTTTGGTCGGTGCCATCACGAGGCATGTAACCTCTAACAAGTTGATGCCCGACCGGGCCAGCTTCTGGTTGAATACTGCGTCCACCGCTACGCGAGGGAAGGCCCAGACAATGCCGGCCTCGGAGGTGAGCTTAAGGCTCTGCTCCACTGATGGTCCTGCCGATGGCGAGGCCCAGACATTAGGGCTGGTTCCGCTCAAGGTTCCTCCTTTTAGGCTGCCATACAGCGTGGCGTCTGGATCCATAATAGAGAACTTGACGGTCGTGTCTCCGATTTCTTTCGTCATCAGGATAGGGCGGTCTGTGCCCTCTTTTTTGTGCGGAGTCGCTGTTGCCGGCGACTCTACCATGGACGCTGTGTCTTTGTAGGTGAAGCCAATCTCAGCAAGAGTTGTGCTCATTCCACCATCCACAGCGATGGCTCCCATTTCGATTTTTGAGTACCCGAAGGTGAAAACTCCCATATTTTTGTGATTTTAGAACTAGTTAAAAAAAGTAAAATCGATCCTAATGTTGAAGTAGTGCGAGTCAAATTCCGGCTCTTCGTAGATGCCTTGGTTTGCGATGTTGATAACAAACTTATCCCCTACATGGTGAACAAATACAGGAACAATGTAGGCTGATAATTCTTGTAGCCTTTGGTTGTTCGGCACCAGTTGCCCGACCCCTTCGATCGTATGCAATACGTCAGGCACATGGATGTTGATGTTGCCAACGCCAAGGCTGATATCCCCAGGAGTAAGAACTATGGAGTTTACCACAACGTCCTCCCTCGTTGATTTCGAGGGCCTGCTGTTATGAAATACACCGCCAGAAACGGCATTCTGAATGCCGGTTCCTATCAGTAACCCGTAGGCGATTCGGCTCATTTCCAGCGTTGTTCTCATAGTGACGCGATGTCCTCCTTTATTCTTTGGATAATCTTTGGCATCTCAATCTCTGCCTTTTGCTCAGCAGAGGCTAAAACGTCATAGCCTCTCCTCTCCACGTCTGCTGCATATTCCATACCAGCCACCACAACCAGTTTAATGCCATGATTTAGGCCAGACACGGCGTTTTGCGCCTGAGTCTGTGCCTTTGCTTTACCAGATGCCCCAGAAGGCGTGGTGGCTTTGAAGTTATCGGACACAATTCCGTGTCTGTCGGCCACAATATAACCAATTGAACTTCGGAGGTTTCCTGTCTGATCCATGTAGGTTCTTACGCTCCGGGCATGGTTCACCAGATCCTCTCCTAACCCGACCACTTCGTTAATAATAGCGCTTTCGATGTTGTTCTCAATCTCTGCGAATTGCGCACGCAAGTCTGGTAGTGAGAAGTTCGCTGTCATAGCCATATTTTGCAGTAGGTCTGGTTTCGTTCAAACTGGATAACCTCTCCCTGTATCCTGGCAACATCCCCAAACAGCACCTTTACGGTTGTTCCTGGGAGTATATTCGGGCAGGCAATTGGAAGAAAAACGTTAGCGGAATACTTGACTTTTACGCCATCTATTCCTGCGACCTCTTGTCCTTTACCATCCATTTCTCCTCTGCAATGCGTTACCGGCTGCCAGGCGCCTGTCACGGCCACAAAAAGCCCATTTTCGTCCTGGGTAGATTCTACCTGGACTAGTTGGTGTAGCTCGTGTGGGTATCTGATCACCATATATTGCTGAGGTCCTGTACGGTTGGCTGAGTGTTTTCTAGTCCGATTTCCCTACAAAGCGAATCGTGCAGCTTTTGCACGCTGCTGCGATCCCAATTCGCTGAATATTCCCCCTCTGAAACGTCGGGCTGAGCGAGGATATCACGAATCATAAAGACCAAGGCTTTTTTGGGGGCAGTTGCGTTTTCGGCCTCATAGGGCGCGGTTGTGTAGTCCCCAGCCACCCCAGCGTCAATCGTAGCGACCTCCATCTCGTTGTCGCTGGCATCAATGCCGTACCTGTTCAGTTTGGCCTTTAAAAATTCGCGGATAGTAATCATTTCTCAGCTTTCTGCTTTTCCTCCTTTTTCCCTTTTTTCTCTTCGGGCGCCTCGGGTGCTTCGGGATCGCCTAAGTCGATATGAGGAGTCACAAGGTTTCGCTGCAAAAGGTCAGCGAGGCGCTCAGGAGCCATGTCGGAGACATCGTCACCGACCTTATGCTCGTGGATGTAGTTGTCTCGGTCCCGGAAAGGAGCCGAGACAACATATTTATCTTTTTTAGCCATTACTCCTGTACGGTTTTGCTGTCGAGTAGATAAATCTGATCGACGTTGCTTATTACTGGAACAACACGCGCCTGCGAGCTCGTGTACTCCGAAAGAGAAGGCTTGTTCTGTCTGTATTTCGAGACAAGAATAAAGTCGTCGGCTTTCGTGTAGCTAACGTTGGCGACAGGGTGATTTTCTTCCGCAAGTTTTGCGTACATAAGGGTTCCCACTTGGAGCCCTGGAAGCAATACAACCGCACCGTCCGCCCATGCCTTTGTGCTGCTCTGCGTGCCGTTCTTTTCGGCCTTAAACGATCGGTCGGTGACCTGGATCGTGAAGCCGTAGCGGTCGCTAGTGAAGGCATTAAGCTGGGACATCGATGGCACCTGGATATTCGACCCGACAAAGTTCTGGCTAAAAGCGAACTGCTCTTTTGCCTGCGTCGTTTTGGCCAGGTTGTTGAACGCTGTCTTATCCATCATCACTACCGTGATCGTGTTCCCGTCCAGCGTCGCTTTGTCCAGCACTCGCTGGATATCGTCAAAGGGTTTCGCCGTAGCGGCGGTTGCCCAGATAACTTCCGAGCCAAACTTGTTCCCTGCTGGGAAGCCATAGTCTAAGCGCACTCCTGTTCCGGTGTTGTCTGCGTCCTGCACGAGCGTCACTCCTGTGGAGAGGCCCTGCAAGAACATGTATTCGTTACGCTCGTAAACTCCACCGATAACCTTGGGCAGGTCGTTGAAAATCTTCGCGAGAATCTGAGCGTCGGTGCCTCCCTGAGCGATTAAGGTGTCAAGGTCGGTCAGCTGCTGCTCATTGAGCTTCAGCTCCATTCCCATCTTAGGAATGTCGCCATTTGCCTTGCTGATTGAGTCCCTCTTTTTTAGCGGAAGCGGCGAGTCCATGGCCACAACGTCAGCCATAACGAGGCTATTTGCGGCACTGATTGACTCCCACTTACCATTCACAGAGTACTCCTTACGGAGCATAGTTCTGTGCAGATACGAGAGCGGAGTCGTAGTATCGTTGAGTTTCTCTACGATGCTAACTGTTACCCCTGTGAGGTATTTTGCGACCCATTGGAGAAATAATGACTGTTCCATTTCTTAATTTTCTGGGGGTTAGTTAGTCCTGACGGAATTGAATAACGGGAAGAGCGGCATTTACGGCGGCCAAGATCGAGGTCATCGAAAAGGGCGCGGCGGCTGGGTTCACTGTGCCTCGCACCATGATGCCCGCAAATGGTTTCGCTGTGAGAATAGAGGCTACCAAAATTCCGGCATACTCGTGACTAGCTGGCAGCGCGGCGTAGACGGTGTCGTTGGTGGTGAGCGGCATCGGCTTATACTCTCCACTCGAAGTGGCGCGAATAATCACGTGACCGGACTTGATCACTTCGGGCGCAAACCCTGTAACATCGAGGGTTCTGCCTCCTCTAATGGCTTCCAGGTTTTCCACGATAACGATCGAGTCGTTGCCTGTAATAACCTGAACTCCTGTGTTGTTTAAATTGGCTGTTGCCATAATTACATGATGTTAGAAATTACAGAGGAGATCTCCTCCTTGGAGGCCTCTTTTGATGTGCCGGCTGCGTCAAGCGGTCGATGCTGGCCACGGAGCGATTGGGTTGCGAGCGACTGCGTCAGGTCCTTGACGTCGGTATCGGTCTCGTCTAAATAAGCCGTGAACTCATCGTCACTTTGAAAGCTCATTTTCGCGAAATCCTTCACGATCTTTGCCTTGATTGCTGGGGGCACATCTTTGAGCTTAACTTCGAGCGCTTGCTGCCGAGTTTCGCTTGTTTTCCCTGACTCTAACTTGGCCAGCTTGTCAGAGAGCAATTCGTTTTGAGAGATCAACTGTTTGGCCCATTCTGGTACGCCAGCGTCCTCTTTCTTTTCGGGTTCGGCGTCCTCTTTCTTTTCGGGTTCGGCCCCTTTTTTTGCTTTTTCAACGGCAGATGTAGCTCTGCGATCGGCCTCTGCTTTTGCCAATTTCAGGATCGGCTCGAGCGCTTTCACTGCTTCGTCTGCTTCACTCTCCTCTGTGACGGTTTTGCTTAGCTCCTCTGCAAGCCCATCAATAAAGGCGCTGTTAAAGTTCATGTTGGTATACATGGCCTTAATTAGCGCGGCTAGTGTCTTTTTCATACTTGTGTCAATAATTGACCAATAGTTAGCGTATAAAATGTAGTAGGGTGACACAAAAATAAATTAATGTGCTTATAATACAAGCACATTAATTATATATTTGTATTAAAACTATTGGATAAATGACTAATTACCCGGATATAAGATTCAGAAAGAAGGAGGGGGCGAAAGTCAAGAGCGACTGGTTCGAGGTCGTGGAGCCCTGTTTGGTGCGTGTCGTTGGTCCCAGCCTGACCATTATAATCCCAGCCGGATACGTCAGCGACTTTGCCAGTATCCCTCGGTTTTTTTGGCTCCTGATTTCTCCCCACGGCCTAATTGCTAACGGGGCGGTGGTGCATGATTTTATGTACGAAAGCCGAGCTTTTGAGCAGTATCTGGATAGCCGGTCGGCTCGCTTATTGGCAGACACGATCTTCCTGGCAAACATGAAGCAGAGCGGCGTGCGAGCTTTTCATGCCTATTTTTTTTACTTGGCAATCAGGGCCTTTGGTCGGTCTTGGTGGATGAAGAACCCACTTTAATTTTAATCGTTTCAACATGAGAAATCCTTTCATTTTTCTTTGGCTCCTGGGTGCTTATATTATAAGCATTGGTTCCCTCTCTGCTCAAACAGTAACAATGCCAATCGGAGGGGGCACGATTGCCACGCGAGAATGGGTTGAGCAGTATACTTTCAATCGTTTGCGCGAGCTGGGTGTTTCGGATTGTATTTTGCACGTCGACTCTATTGCCCAGGAGGGCCCCTCTATTTCGTTCAAGATAAACTCTTCTTTTACGTCGCTGCTTTCTTACCAGGTTGAAATTAAGAAGGGCACGCAGTCCTGGTATTACAGCAACATTCCCTATCAGACCGGCGAGAGAATGACCCTTGATGGCGTGGTGGCGACCGGCTCTGTCGTGATCACTGTTTCTCCGATCGGACGGCCCTCCTGCTATGCCTCAGCGAGTTATTTCTTGCTTGGAGACAATGGCGTCCTAGCTTGCGATGCGGGCCCTACAATTCTGAATATATCGAACGCAACGGAGACTACATTAACTGCCCAATTTCACGGCAGCGGGGTCTCTGAGATTCGCTACAAAATACTGAATAGTTCCGGGACTCAGGTTCACACAGCGGTGGTGTACCCCACTAGCTCTGTGGTCCCTTTGTCGTTCCCTCGCCTCATTCCAGGCGGTTATTCGCTTATTTTCGAAGGCATTAACTGCACCGGATCCTCTTCCCTCGGCTTCAACATCACGGCTCCTCTCGCTAACTGCGACTCAGGGCCTGAAATTCTTAGTATATCCAGTATCACTGGCACATCTGCATCGGTCTCGTTTCATGGCAACAATGTTACCTCGCTGAATTGGAAAGTTAAGGACGGTAGCTCTGTGCTGTACAATACCACGTTTAATCCTACTTCGTCCACATTCGGCATCAACTACTCCCTTGGTAATGGCACCTATAAGCTCGTTCTATCGGGCGCTAATTGCGTAGGCTCCGATAGTGCAGATTTCACGGTTGCGAGCGGCGGCGGTGGTGATGTCGTTCTCTCATCCGGCTGGAAGTTTATCGGTCGCACAGATACAACCTTCCTGAATATAACGGTTTCCGGTAGTGCAGGGAATTGGCTGATTTCGGACACGTCTCCTTTTACTCCCAATGGTGGGCATGAAGAAAGGTACAGGATTAACGACGTACTGGTGAAGGGCTCCAAGCTGACGAACTATGCCTATACCTCTAACGGGGTCTTAGATATTAAGAAGTGGGTGGTTAAGACGGGTCTCTCGGATGGAATGGGTGAATGGACACTGGCAGGATGGTCGGGTAGTGATCCAGACGGAGGGCAGCGTTTTTCTCCTCGTGCGGATGTCGGTGGTCAGTCTATAATTTTCTTCGAAGCGGACGATAATAAAGCAGGTCTTGCTTGGCTGGACAGGACTCCTACTTGGTATCGAGGAGACCACACTGTTTCATGGCCCACGAAAGCGCCTAATATGACCCTCCCTGCTGGAAAGTATATCATGTACAATTTCAGGCTACACGGAACAGATCAAAACCAAAGGCAATCAAAGGGTGAAACTTTCACAACCGATCACACCGACATTTCGAAGCGTGTAGGGTGGGTAGATGGTAGCGATGTGCTAGGTATAACCAACGTCAATGCTAGCGAGAGCCAGTTCCGTACATGGGCGAATAATAGAACACTGTACGCCTCGCAAGCATTCGAGTGGAACGAAGGCAACAACTATCTGGAACACAAGTCTATACAGCAAAAATGGTTCACAACTCGCCTAAAAGAAAGGTTCGCGGAGGATGGCCGATCTAATTACATCCTCATGCCCGATTATGGAGGGTATGACTACATTACAAATAATATTTGGCCAAGTCCGGAAAACTCGGTCACTGGTAATAGTATAAGGTGGCGCTATACCGGAACGGTACAGGACTTGTTTAATGGCGATGAGTACCTCGGTTTTTTCCAGGGAGCGATTAACGCGGTTAACGTTAAACACTACGGAACGAATCCAAAAAATTACGGCACCAACCTGCTAAGAATTGCCAAGATTAATAGCATAAAAAAAGCCGGGTACAAAGCAATAACATTCGGTTGGGGGATGGTAGAAATTCCTTCATACGAAGGATGGGTGGCAGGCTTCGGCTGGCAAACAAAACACCCAAGCGGAGGCGTCGTTCAGAGAAGTGATCTATCCCAAATACCATTTGACGACGCAGTCACGAACGGATTTCACTCCCTGTGGTACGGTGACGGCTTTTGGTGCTGGGACGGGCAGGGCATACGCAATGCCGACCCTGTTACTATGGATAGCAGGCCAAGTACAACCCTCTTAGCCGGTGCCTCTGTGCTAGCTCAAAATGGCGGGTCTGTGGGCAACTATCAGGCTGCTCCGGATCCGGGACTTGATGGATACTACATAGGCGCTCAACTATACAATCAATGTGCTGAAACCGAAGGAGGCACGAAATTCTTTGCAACCTTCACCATTGGAGGCACTACCTACAATGCCGAGCCTGACGGCTCTGACGCTCTTATAGCTTACGATCAATCTCGTGGCGTCTGTTCTGTTCGGGTGAAAAATGGAAATGCTACAATCGTCTACTACAATCCTTTCGCAGGTAATTCGTGGCAGACGTTTTCTGTCAACATCTACGGCTCAACCTTCACTGGTCAGGTCTATGGAAAAAGAGTTTATATCGCTAACGTTACAATTTAATTTCTAAGAAATGCCTGGACATGTAAGTGAAATTATGTTTGCGGCCAGAATATGTGCCAAGGGCGAGATTACCTCGCTTGGTGCCGGTATGTCAATCAAAAATTAAAAATACAACCTATGAGCTTATTAGTTGGAGCCGGAGACTTCGGGATAGGTCAAATAAAAAACCAAGCGGAGGCCAGCGCTGCTGCTGCTGCTGCCAGTGTCGCAAGTGCGAATGCCGTCGTGACTGGCGTGAGTACGGCCCGCCCAAGCATCCGGCCAACGCTGCTGGTGGATTTCGCGAATGCCGACAGGTTCGACCCGCGCTTGATCGTTACAAGAAACTCGATTGGCACCTGTTTCGACGAACGCGGGTTTCGCGTTA
>Ga0209284_10002245_pt1 | contig 26915 bp, 25 predicted proteins | sample FRY03_FD_187211 | JGI IMG/M metagenome (GOLD analysis project Ga0209284, IMG submission 187211) | Freshwater microbial communities from Lake Fryxell liftoff mats and glacier meltwater in Antarctica - FRY-03 (SPAdes) (version 2) | ecosystem: Environmental > Aquatic > Freshwater > Ice > Glacier...
CGCAATGTTTATTTCTTCGAGCTGTTGAGGGGATTTGAACCGCGGCGGCGGACCGTCCCTGACCTCTTCCTCGCCAAGAAAGTGCTCGCAATGTTTATTTCTTCGAGCTGTTGAGGGGATTTGAACCGCGGCGGCGGACCGTCCCTGACCTCTTCCTCGCCAAGAAAGTGCTCGCAATGTTTATTTCTTCGAGCTGTTGAGGGGATTTGAACCCCTGACCTCTTCCTTACCAAGGAAGTGCTCTACCCCTGAGCTACAACAGCATTAATTCCAAAATATCAAAAGCGATCAACGAAAAGAATTTCCAAAGGATATTTTCCGTGACCGCTTTGACGTCTATAAATTGTGAGCGGGAGACGAGGTTCGAACTCGCGACCTATAGCTTGGAAGGCTATCGCTCTACCAACTGAGCTACTCCCGCGACATTGGTGGGGGCGGATGGATTCGAACCACCGAAGGTATAAACCAGCAGATTTACAGTCTGCCCCATTTGGCCACTCTGGTACACCCCCAATCATTATTTCAAATCAGCCGTAAACCCCTCTACGATTTACTTTGGAGGCACAAAATTATACTCTTTTTGAATATTGTCAAATTCTTTTTGAAAAATTTATCAAAAAAAACAAAAAGGTGGCCCCAATGCGTTTCAGGGCCATTTTTTTGTTTTATAATCTTATCCCAAAATTGATCATTTTGACGTTGGGTCCGCGATTATCCTGGAATAATGGATTCATATCATACTGAACGAAGAAGTCCACAAAATTCTTAATTCCTAGCTCAAAGCCGGCCCCGTACCGGAAATCATTCAGATAGTAATCTCCCTTGATATGATCTTTCTTTCCGTCTGAACCTAATTTAGTCTTGGTGTATCCACCTAATCGATAGCCCGCATACATACCACCGCTGATGTGTGAAATCGCCGACTTAGGAAAGCTGATTGTAGGCATTAAGGAGAAATTGACGTACGGTACAGTCAGCTTACTTTTACGTAGATCCACAGCCCGTCCTTCATTATTCAACAATGGAGAAAAACCTAATTCGGAAGCGCCTTTTACAACGGTGTTGCTACCTTCAAACATCAGGTTATTCCAAGCCACATCCAGTCCAAAATCTACATGTAATCCTGCATTTTTACCCCGAACGATAGTTGCACTTTTGATCATACTAAGGGCTACATAGCGTGAGCCAAAAGGTCGTAGGTCATAAGCTTCGGTATCGTAACCCACCGGACTATTACTAGCGTAAGCATTGAGGCCCAGGCTAACGTTAAATCCTTGTCGTGGACTCTTGTACTTTCTAACCCGATGGATAGTCGTGATACTATCGTCATCATTATTGGTAGAATCACTTTCGTACGTATCATCCTTCTTGCCAACCCTCACCCGTTCTTCGCCGTCCTTAATATCTATTCCTTTGGTGGTGATACTTACCTCCGTTTCGCCGTCTTTAATCCGAATTCCTTTCAGATTGATTCGCACGTAGTTTTTGTCTTTGTCTACGCCAGAACTATCTTTTAAATAAGTGCGGGCATCTATATCATCATAAAATATTTTGTTGTCACCAGACATAGTATCTAGCCTAGCTCCGAGGTCTTTCAGTAACTTATTCAAATCGTACTTCATGAGCTTCTCTAGCTCTTTTCGATCTTCTCCATAAATAATTAGGCGGGTTTTATCTCCAAACGTAACGATGATGGAGTCTTTCTTTGCGGCGGTCGCCTGAGCGGTCACAACGCTCAAAAGGCAAAATATGCCAATTACAAGTGTTTTAAAGATTTTTCTCATGGCCATGCTAATTATAATTTGGTCTTTTCTTTTAAGTTTTGGTAGTATTTGGAGACCTTCTCTTCTTTATTTTTCAACCGTTCATCGGCTCTCGCAATTAGATTTTTAGGATTAAAGCCAACCTCTTGCCAGTCGACGGTATCGCCTTCTTTGACATTTTTGAGTTGACGAAGTACCTTGATAAATTTCGAAGACCGCAAGCCGTCGGGTTTTGTCTCGTCCTCATTGACCAGAATATGGGCTACTATTACCCTATTCTTGGATTGCTCTACCTTGGGTTCATCGCTTAACCCGAGTGCTATTTCCGTAGGCATTGGTACTATTATCGGCATACTCTTATCTGATGTTTCAGACGCCTGCGGCGAATATCCTTCCTTTTGAATGGGTTTGAAGTCTGGTATGTCGATGGCTGCTACGTATTTCTCCTCTTTCTCTACGGTAGGATTTATGTCAAGAAAAGTCACCGAAGGCGGGGATTGCTTACTCTTAGGAATTTCATTTTTCAGTTCATCCAAAGTTGCAATTATTGCTCGATCTGAATCCTGACTTACTATACTTTGAATTTCCTGAGTTTGTTCCTGAATCACATCAAGTTTGGCGATGGTCTCGTTAGCTGGCTGTAAAGCTGAGTTTTGCCCCTGCCACACCATGTATCCCACCATCATGACAAACACTACCCCAGCTGCTGCATACCAATACCACCAGCCACCTTCACGGGATGAGGTCTGCTGCTTTCCTTCTATTCTATTCCATAGATCAGGTGATGCCTTCGGCTCCCAATTGGAAAGCTTCTTAGCAAACAGATCATCAATTGGATGTTCTTTCATAGTTTACTTTTTTTTTATACTCGTTCTCCCACTGCTCTACATACTGCTGCAAAAGTGCTCTTGCCCGATGTAGCTGCGACTTTGAGGTACTCTCTGTAATTCGCAGCATAGCAGCTACCTCAGCGTGACTGTATCCTTCTATTGCATATAGGTTAAAAACGGTCCGGTAGCCGCTAGGGAGTCGATCAATCATTTGTTTCATATCTTCGGCCTCCAAAAGTTCGTCAGCCTGTACCGTATCCGCAACGCGTTGGGCTTCATCCAGGTCAGTATCTTCTAGGCTGCGTTTCTTTTGACGTAGATAGCTCAATGCTTCATTAACCATAATCCTGCGTATCCACCCTTCAAGACTTCCTTCTTCCTTAAACTGCTCAATCTTACTAAATACCTTCATAAAGCCTTCAACCAAAACATCTTCCGCTGTCATCTGGTCTCCTACATATCGCATACACACACCGAGCATCTTTGACGAATACTTATCGTACAACTGTCGCTGTGCTTTGGCGTCTTCTTTTTTCAGGGCCTTGATTAATTGGGCTTCCTGATTAAAAAAGGGTATAATTTTAACCATTCTGTTAGGGTGATTTCATTTACTAGATGCATATTAGCCCTTATCAGGTTGCATGGGGCTTCATAATAATTTAAATTATTTCAAATTAGAACATCCCGGAACTTTGAAAATAGGAACAACTACCTGATCAGCAATACTATAAACTATTTTTTAGATCAGTAATAATTTTATATGCTTGATTCGACAGCTCCGATTGGAATATTTGATAGTGGTATTGGGGGTATGACCGTCGCCAGGGCAGTTACCCGATTACTACCCCGTGAAAATACAATTTACTTTGGTGATACAGCTCACCTACCTTATGGCGATAAGTCTACCGCTGCTATCCAAGCTTACTCTATCAAGATCTGTAATGTACTTATTCAACAACAATGCAAGGTTATTCTTATAGCCTGCAACTCTGCCTCGGCCGCTGCCTTTGAGCTAGCGAAAGAGTATGTAGGCAGTAAAGCGCGGATTGTCAATGTAATTGATCCCGTAATTGATTACATAAAAGAACGATATAAAGGGAAGACCATCGGGCTTATTGGTACAAAGCAAACTGTACTTTCAAATGTCTACAAGAAAAAAGTAGACGCTCTAAATAGAAATATCGTGCTAAAATCATTGGCAACGCCACTGCTGGCACCGATGATTGAAGAAGGTTTTTTTGACAATTCAATCAGTGAAAGTATAATCGCCCAATATCTGTCTGACCCGGCGCTAGATGATATTGAGGCACTCATTTTGGGTTGCACCCACTACCCGCTCATCAAAAAACAGATCAAGGGATATTACAGTGATGCCGTTGAGATTCTTGACACTTCCGAAATTGTTGCTCACTCTCTTCGGTCTTGGTTAGAACAGCACTACCTTGTAAATGAAAAAGGAGAAGGCAAACGCGATTTTTACGTCTCTGATTACACTCAGTCATTTGAGAGCTCAACCAAGTTGTTCTTTGGTAGTCAGACAACACTTTTGCATTATCCGCTGTGGGAATAAAAAAAGGAGGTAGACCTTATGGTCTACCTCTACAATACTTTTAATACTTTTGATACTATTTAATTTCCCATTGCCCGTCGAACCTGCGCAGCTACCAATCGCTGCTCTTCTCTGGTTTTACGACTAGTACGATACCACATAAAAGCTACGGCAAATACGATGAGGTACGGCATTATAAAGAGGTACATGATACCAACGTTCAAGCCAATACCAACGTTGTTACGGCCGTTTCCCATGGTACTTTCAACGGAGCCCCGGCACATGGCACATTGGGCCCAAAGTTGGCTGGTATTCAGTGCTAGTAAGGTCACTAGTAGAATAATTTTTCTGACAATATTTTTCATACATAATAAGGACTAATTAGTAAATAAACGATCACTCCCGTCACACTTACATACAGCCATATTGGGAATGCCCATTTAACTGCCTTTTTATGCTCACCAATCTGACCACTGTATGCAAAGTAGACTGCCCGCAACACGAACCATACAACTACGATCGAGAGAGTGATATGGCTGACAAGTAGGAAATAATAAACCGGACGAATCAGGCCCTCTCCACCGAATGCGGTTGATTCATTTGACAAATGATACAACACGTAGCTAACCAAAAACAAAGAGCCAAGAACAAAGGCGGATGTCATCACACGACGGTGGGCCGCGATATTTTTATTTCTGATGAAATAAAAACCAATCAATAATAATATAGAAGTGGCTGAATTAATTGCCCCATTGATGTGTGGTAACAACTTAGTCCATTCTCCCAGATCAACTTTTTCTCTAATACTCAAAAGTATAGCAACAACTACCGGAATGGTTATCGCTAGTAATTTGATTAACCGGTTGTATTTGGCATTTTTCTCTATGATAAGCGACTCCATAAAACCCTACTCTTTTAAGTTTTTACTGTAATCTAAAATCTTAATTTCGGCCATTAGGCGATCAATATCTTCGGGGTCAAGGGCGTTGTAATATCCTCGTGTATATCCAGAAGCATCTACTAAACTTAACCGATTATTTGACGAAATAGTTTGGTGTATACCCGCCTTTTCGCTAAGATGGAAGATCTTATCAACGTACTCGTATTGGCTTGAATCAGTTACGCTAATAACCTTCCATAATTCTGACACCACCCGCCTCTTTTCCAGCTCCGTTTTTATACCGTTTTCCTTTTCAGGAATAAGAGTAAGAATTATCAGTTCTGGATATGATTCACTGAGTTTATTGATTCTTACCAACTCACCGAGGACTTTATCGTACCCGTCAACGTTTGCTAACCGAATACTACTTAAAACCATCATTTTACCCCGAAGCTGATCTGATGTCAGCGGTTCGTTGGAGGTTGTTATCAAGCTAAAATCATTTAGCTGATAAAATACAGTGTCTCCTTCGTTCATTACTACCGCATTACTCACCGAATCTATCATCGGGACATAGTACGGCAAATCGTAATGATTGGTTGTGAAAATCTTAAGGAATAGAAAAATTAAAACCGGGAATGCTAATGTTAACATTAGCAACCCGGTCTTTAAGTATTTACGCATACAATTATCTTACGCTAAAAATCGAACCGCCTTCCAGCATTAGAGCTAGTAATAACCATACTACAAAAATGCAAGGAATTAGAATCGACCAAATCAAGGATTTGGCCTCATGTTTTAAGTGCATGAACTCACCTACAATGTAAAACGCCTTAACAATCGTCATTCCGACAAAAATCGCCACTTTAAGAGTCCCGTGTGCGAAGGTGAAGGCAATTACGAATTCCAAAGCAGTAATTAGCGACAGAATGATGAAGACTTTCCAGATCTGCTTACGCTCTGCTGCTCCTCCATCGGAACTCTGATCATGTGTATTAATATCAGCCATGGTAGTTAAATTTATACTTGGTTAAACGAGGTAGAAGAAGGTAAAGACAAATACCCAAACAAGGTCGACAAAGTGCCAATAAAGACCGACTTTCTCAACCATTTCGTAGTGTCCACGACGGTCGTAAAAACCGGTGGCAGAGCGGTAATAGATTAGGATATTGAGTAAGACTCCACTAAATACATGAGTTCCGTGAAAGCCGGTAATAAAGAAAAAGAAATCAGCGAATGCAGGAGGTCCGTATTGATTTTCAGCCAGATTAGCACCGAAAATAGTCTTTTCAATCCATGTTCCATTTACGATCTCACGTACCATAGTTCCGCTTTCAGTACCATGAATAAAGTGAGCCCATTCCCATGCTTGGCAGCCCAAAAAGGTAAATCCGCCCAGAATAGTCCACAACATGTACTTCTCTACACTAGCTTTGTCCATTCGGTGGCCTGCTTCAACCGCAAGTACCATCGTCACGCTACTGAAAATGAGAATAAAAGTCATAATTCCCACAAATACAAGGGGGAGCTCAATACCGTGAAGGAATGGAACAGCCTCGTATACTTTTTCGGGAATAGGCCAATAAAGATTAGAGAAAGTAAAGTCTGCTACTTCGCCCGCATACGCAGTGTAGCTAAAACGTACCAATCCATAAGAAACCAATAAAGCGGAGAAAGTAAATGTATCGGAGATAAGAAAAAACCACATCATGAGTTTTCCATAACTCGCCTTCATAGGCTCAATTCCGCCCATCCACATTTTTGGTTCTACGGTACCTGTTGTCGTTGCAGCCATCGCTTCGTTAAATTATCAATTAAAAGTCAATAAAAAGATAAACAGATACACCCACAATATATCCAGAAAATGCCAGTAGGTAGCACAAATTTCAATTTGACGTAGGCTTTTGGCATGCACATTCAACTTGAAGGCGGCAATTAAAGCATACGTCAATACAAAGAGACCGCTTATTAGGTGGAAACCGTGAAGGCCGGTGAATACATACAAAAAGGAGCCTGAAGGGTTACCTACAAAGTAAACCTTCATATTTACCATCTCTCTCCATCCTTCAAATTGCATCCACAAGAACGCTAGTCCCAGCACAAAAGTAATAGAAATTGCAATTCTCAGATTACTAAAATTATCTTTTTTTGCTGAAAAGTATGCCCACTGCATGCTCAGACTACTCGCTATAAGTACAAATGTACTATATGTAAATATATCTGGCATCTCAAATTCGAGCCAATTCCCTTCGGCCCGACGCACTAAGTAAGCGCTTGTTTGTGACGCAAAGAGCATTACAATACTAACGATAAACAACCATAATATAAACTTTTTCGGATCAACCGATAAGGTTGCCTCCGGTTCTTTCTGTATAGGTAATTGATGAAGCGTATCCATAATCGCTATCTAAGGTATTATAATTTATCAAGTAAAAACGCTATCTGCACAATTGGCAAATAGATAAATGATCCGAACATCAGTTGTAGCGCAGTTTTATCGGTACACTTACGCATTAGATGAAACGTTTGAGCCAGAAACAAAACACCGAAAATCGTTGCGATGAAAGCGGAGTTTATCCCAGTCATTTCTAGCTTAAAAGGCAGCCAGCCAAAGGGCAATAAAAACAGGGTGTAAATCATCATCTGAATTGCAGTATTCAGGTCTTTCCCACCTTCAGAAGGAAGTAATTTAAAGCCCGCTCTTTTGTAATCCTCATCCAAAACCCAAGCAATAGCCCAAAAGTGAGGAAACTGCCAGAAGAATTGAATAGCAAACAATATTCCTGGCTCTAAACCAAACTGATTCGTAGCCGCCACCCAGCCAATCATAGGGGGAAACGCGCCGGGTATTGCGCCCACGAAAACAGCAATTGGCCCAACTCTTTTCAAGGGTGTGTAAACGAATCCATACAGAATTAGTGATAACGCCGCTAGAAGCGCTGTGCTTATATTGAAGAAAAGAGTAAATATAAGAAGGGATGAAGTACCCAGAAATAGGGCCCAAACTATTGCCTCCTGCACCGTAACCCTGCCACTGGGTAGGGGTCTATTTTCGGTTCTTTTCATCAACTTATCCAAATCTTTTTCAATGATCTGGTTGATGATGTTGGCCGCACCCGTAATCCCTATCGCTGCCACACAAAATATGGTTAGTAAACCCAAGTCAATTGTATTAGTGGCTAAGCTGTACCCATACGCACCCGAGAAGGCAACAAGGGTCGAGAGTCTAAACTTGAGAAGCTCAAAAAAAGCCTTCAACTTCATACCAACCTTACTATCAATAGTCAAATTATTATCGGACACAATCATTTTTTCATAGTATTAGAACCACCTAGTAGACCACAAACTCTCTTAAGAAACAAGTGCTTCTGTTTTACGTGGCATTATATTCTTTAATTCTTTGTTAGCATCCAGACTAGTCCAGATTACAAATTGAATACCCAACATCATAATTGCTACGGTCAGGTGAATAGGCTGTGCAAAAGCAGGAACCGCAAAATAGGCCATAATGATCCCTGTCAAAACTTCTACAAGCACTAAGGCCATCAATAACTTTGCGAGCGAATACAATGTACCAGCGTTCCTTACAAACTTCGATATGCCATACAAAACCAAGGCATTACTCACTAGTACCAGAATTGAGAAAGATCGATGAATATAAAACGAAAGTCCAAGGCCTTCCACCCATTCATTTCTGGCCGTATAGCCTAGTCCCCTAATGACCATATCCATGGATTCTCGTACTTGCGTACCCAGCATTACTTGAGAAAATGACAAAATTAGAGCAACAACTAGAACCAGTTTAATCATTTTCTTCTTCTCAACTTTCTCTGGCAGTAATTTACCAGCGTAGGTCTTGGTAAGAACAAGCAGCAATATGAAAACGATTACGATCGCTACAATCATATGCAGCGTCACCATAAATGGGTGCAGTTCAGTAGAGACGACCTTCGAACCCAACCACCCCTGGAAGCCTACTAAGATAAAAGCTGATAGGCTAGCGAAGAAAATGCGGGGTTGTGATGTACGCAGGTAAGGTATCGATGCTAGCAAGGTAGCAAATATTAGCAAACCGGTGAACACGCCCAATAGGCGATTCACGTATTCAATCCAAGTCTTAACCGCATTAAATTCTACTTCACCTTTTAACTTGGCTCCATAAATCTCCTTATAATCCAATGGTAGCTGGGACACCTCCGTGGGAGGTATCCAGCTACCAAAGCATTTAGGCCAATCAGGACATCCCATGCCTGCTCCTGTACTTCTAACGACACCACCTGCAATAATCAGCAGATAGACCGTCGCGACTGTAAACAGAGCTAGACGCCTGAAAACACGGTTGTATTTTGGATCAATGAGTGTTTTTAAATTGATCATTGAAGTTTTGCGCCTCTATCTCAGCCTCCATCGAAATCTGCTCATTTTCGTGAGGCAAATTAGATTCTAGTGTCTGTGAATAGGGTACATTTTGGGGGATAAAATCTTCGGGAGCACCGGGCTTACTATAATCATAAGACCAACGATATACCGCAGGGATCTCACCAGGCCAGTTACCGTGGCCGGGGTTGACTGGTGCAGTCCATTCCAACGTGTTGGAACGCCATGGATTCTGAGGAGCCTTCTTACCTCTAAAAATACTAGAGAAGAAATTCCAAAGGAAGATAAACTGGGCAAAGAAAGTAAACACCGCCGCAATAGTCACGAACATATTCAGGTCAGTAAATGACTTGGTAAAATCATAGCTAGTGAACTGGTAGTAACGACGTGGGAAACCTGCGATACCAATATAGTGCATTGGAAAGAACACAAGATAAATCCCGATAAATGTTAACCAGAAATGTACCTGACCCAATGTATTGTTCATCATACGGCCAAACATTTTGGGGAACCAGTGGTAAACACCGGCAAATAACCCGAACGCCGACGCAGCACCCATTACGATGTGGAAGTGGGCTACTACGAAATAAGTATCATGCAATTGAATATCAAGGGCGCTGTTACCCAAAATAATACCAGTCAAACCACCCGACACAAAGAAAGAAACTAGCCCAATCGAGAAAAGCATTGCAGGAGTAAACACAATATTACCCTGCCAAAGTGTCGTAATGTAGTTAAAGGCCTTCACTGCGGATGGTACCGCGATAATCAGCGTCAAAAACATGAATACCGAGCCAAGGAACGGATTCATACCAGTCACAAACATGTGGTGACCCCATACAACAAACGCAAGAAAAGCAATACCTAACATCGATGCGATCATGGCCCTATATCCAAAGATTGGCTTACGGGAATTAGTAGCAATAATTTCGGATGTAATGCCTAGCGCTGGAAGAAGTACGATATATACCTCCGGATGTCCCAGGAACCAAAATAAGTGTTGAAATAGAATCGGGCTACCACCAACGTTAGGTAGTGCTTCTCCTCCAATGTATATCTCAGACAGATAGAAACTAGTTCCAAAGTGACGATCAAAAATCAGCAATAATGTGGCTGACAACAATACCGGGAATGAAATCAAACCAAGAATTGCGGTAATCATGAACGCCCAAATTGTCAAGGGGAGACGACTAAATGTCATACCCCTCGTTCGGAGGTTAATAACCGTAGTGATGTAGTTAATGCCACCCAATAGCTGTGATACAATAAACAACGTCATACTTGTCAGCCACAACGTCATGCCCATTCCTGAACCCGGGTGAGCTTGGGGCAGGGCACTTAGAGGTGGGTATATGACCCATCCACCTGCTGCTGGACCCATTTGAAGGAACAGCGAAGAAAACATAATCACACTGGCAATAAAGAAGAACCAGTACGACAACATGTTCAAGAATCCGGATGCCATGTCTCGGGCACCAATTTGAAGGGGAATCAAAAAATTACTGAATGTACCACTCAAGCCAGCCGTCAACACAAAGAATACCATGATAGTACCGTGCATTGTCACGAGGGCAAGATAAAAATTGGGATCGATCTTACCTGCCTCATCGATCCATTTGCCTAAAAAAGGTTTTAGCCAGGAATTATCTGCATTGGGAAAACCTAGTTGAAGACGAAAAACTGATGACATTGCAATTCCAAGTATTGCCCAAAATATACCGGTGATCAGATACTGCTTTGCAATTACTTTGTGATCCTCAGAAAAAATATACTTCCGCCAGAAGTTCTGCTCGTCGTGATGTACATTCTCATCTTCATGTACGACCGCATCAATTCCTGTTTCTACTACTGACATATCTACAATGAATTAATTTTAAAAAATTTATTAACGAAGTGATGCTGATGTTCCCACCGAGGCTCCAGTTACTTGGACCATCGTGCTATCCGGAGTTCCTAGCGCCGGGACGTATTTCATTGCCTTTGCTTTCAAATTATCAGGAACTTTGGCCAAGTATTCTGGGTAAGTTTCCAAGAAAGTTTTCTGCTCTGCACACCACTTCTGATACGAAGCCTCATCTTCAACGATCAGGCGAAGACGCATTGCAAAGTGACCACGGCCACAAACTTCGGTACAAGCGATCTCATAGTCAAAGTCAGGATTAGTTAGGTCAGAACGCATTTGAGCAGTGGTTTTGTCTGGTACAAACCAGAATTTAGTAGGCATTCCAGGAACCGCGTCCATTTTCACACGCATGTGAGGGATAAATACGCTGTGCAGTACATCGCGTGCTCTTATTTTCAAAAGAACAGGCTTGTTAACTGGTACGTGCAACTCTGATACACTAATGAAATCATCAAATGCATTTTCATCTGACAAATCGATACCCATTTCATTTTGGTTATCAATTAGTTTATAGTTATAATTACCGAGCTGCCTATTATCAACACCTGGATAACGTACGTACCAACCAAACTGTTTACCCATGATCTCAAATACCTCTGCATCCTTTGGGGCGTCAGATGTAATGTCAGACCACGCTTTCCACCCGGTAAATACCAGAAGCGCCATTATAACGGCGGGAACAATAGTCCAAATGATTTCAAGTTTGTGGTTCTCTGGGTAGAAAGTTGCTTTCCTGCCTGACTTGTACTGATACTTCCATGCGAAGTAGAATATAAGAAAATTAACGAAAAAGAAAGCAATCGTTAAGACACCCATTGAAAGCCAAAAAAGGTCATCTGTTCTTCTTCCGTGGATGGAAGATGCTTCGGGCAGAAAACTCTTTTCCGCACTTATGTATGACCATACGAAGCCAACTGTACCCAAAACTAAGAATACGATAAACATCGCTGCGTTCCAACCATTACCTTCCGGATTATCGGTTGGTTCACTGGTGCTGTTAACTCCTTTGAGGACATTTCGCATCTTGGAAATGACCATAATAGTCAACACCAAAAAGATGACAACAAGAAATCCAATTATGTAAGTCATGATGATTATTTTATTGTGCTTATACTACGCTATATCGTGGTGCAAAGACTCTTCGAGCATCGGATGATTCTTGGGGACAAGATTTGCTTTGGTAAGCTGAGCAGAAATCACCCAAATGAAAGAGCATACGAACAACAGGATAAATCCAAACTCAACGGGTCCAAAACCAGCGTTTTCCCCTACTGTACCGGGCATAATATTCGTGTAAAAATCAAAGTAATGACCTATCAACACACTCCAACACGCTACCTTGAGAATCGAATGCGTAGCCTTTGCATCCCTTGTCATAAGAACTAGGAATGGAAAGAAAAAGTTTAGAAAAAGAGTAATGAAAAACGGCGCTTTAAAAATACCGCCATAACCATTGAAACGCTCTTCATAATAGATTGCTTCTTCGGGTAGGTTAGCGTAATAAATGAGCAGGAATTGAGAGAACCATATATAAGCCCAGAAAATACTGAACGCAAATACAAATTTACCTAAATCTCTCAGGTGGCTATTCGTTACTGCTTTGAGGTAGCCCATTTCACGTAGAGTAACCACCGCTAAAGTAATTACTGCCAGTCCGGAAACATGCCAACTAGCCAACGTGTACCAGCCAAACATTGTACTGAACCAGTGGGTGTCGATTGACATCACAAAATCCCACGCAGCAGTTGAGGAAGTTACGGCAAATACAATGAGAAAAGCCGTTCCAAACTTTATTGATTTGTAATAGAACTTCGTACCGCCAATTTCATCCTCTTTAAGGGAAGCATTCCGAATAACTCTCCAGAGAGAGTACCATGACACAAAGTAGAACACCATTCTTGCTAAAAAGAAAGGCGTGTTTAAAAATTCTTGCTTCCCCGCAATAATGGGGTCGTATTCTGCCCCGCCTACTTCATACAAACCTTCATGGGTCCAGTGAAATAAATCATGGCCTCCTAGAAGGAAGGTTATCAACATTATGATACCAGTAACTGGTAAAAACGCAGGCATTGCCTCAGGAATTCTTTTGAATACTGCTGACCAACCTGCCTCAGCCAAATAATTGTAAGACATGAAAAACATGCCTATCACTGAAATTCCAGTAAAATACACCGCATTTACCCATATGTTAGCCCATATGCGGGTCATCCAGTTACTAGCGTGAACTGCACCTTCTGCGTGTTCGGCGCCGTTGCCGGCTGCTTCGTGCCCGGAACCGTTAGCAAGCAAAAAAGCTCCAATCAGCACCAAGGCCAATCCAATGGCTCCGCCAATTAGTAATTTTCGTTTTGCACCCGAAGTGAATTCAAATTGTTCATCAAGGGAAGGTATCGAATGTGCTGATGCCATTATCGTATTTTTTACTCTGTTTTCAAAAATTTAAGAATCTTTCTGAAGCTGATGTACATAGTGTACTACTTTCCAGCGCTCCTCAGGATCCAGTTGGGATCCATGGGGCCACATACGACCTTTGCCATGTGTAATCACGTGAAAAATGTGCCCATCGTTCATATCCTTGTAGGCGTCAGCTTTATAGTTGGGAACCCCCTTGTACACTTTACCAACAGTACCATCACCCGCGCCACCTTCACCATGACAATGCTGACAATATCTTTCGTACATGGCTTTGCCTTCTGCCAAAGATTTTTCATTCATTGGCACTGGATTAACAAGAGTACGTTCTGCAATTGAAATACTGTCTTTGGGTACATTGTAAACCATGAAGTCTATCTTAACAGAGTCACCACTACCAAACTTAGTATCATAATTACGGCGTGAAACAGTACCTTCAACCGGGTTCCGCATGTTCAGTCCCATAGGATTGATCGGGTGTGCTTTTATCTGACGGAAAGGCTCATAGCCAAGCGACCAGTACATGTTAGGGGCAAACTCTAAACCTGGGTTCTGAGGGTCACGCTTGCAGCTGGATACGGCAACAGCAAAAAAAGCTACTACCAATACATACTTATATTTATTTCGAAAATTCATCATCCGATTTAATTAGAATTGTTTGATGTTCACCTCTTCGGCTCCTGACTCTTTCAAAACCTTCGTAATCTGCTCTTCAGTAAGTTTGTTCTTTCCAAGGTCAATAGCCATTACGAACTTGTTGTCCGTTGAGCGAAGATCAAACATATTTGGATTTGCACTAGGGCCTAGGCCATTCGTCACCAAAAAGGTTCCGACCATTCCAAATGCAGTAAACAGAACTGTAAGTTCAAAAGTAACCGGGATATAGTTTGGAATCGAAATAGGGTCTTTCCCCCCTACAATCATCGGCCAATCGATACCCATTGTCCAAATTGTCAAGCATAGTGCACAAATGCAGCCCGCTATACCAAACATGAATGCGGCAACACCGATGCGGGTACGGGAATGTCCCAGTGCTTCGTCTAAACCGTGGATTGCGAATGGAGAATACACTTCTGATATGTTCACTCCTGCTTTACGTAATGTGGGAACAGCATGAAGTATCACTTCATCATCATCGTACACTCCCACAAGATATTTTCCGTTTATCTCTGCCATAAGTCGTGATCAATTGTATTTATTGAGCGTCTTTGTTAAATGAAGGGTTAGTTACTCTTTCTGCTTTGGCAACACCAGCCACCTTAGCAGGCAACTTTTCTGATGACGATCGGATAACCGCCTTCAATTCCGCCATGTTAATTACCGGTAAGTATTTAGAGAAAAGCAAGAACAAAGTAAAGAAGAAGCCAAAGGAGAAAATATAGTCACCAATATCATAACGGGTTGGCGAGAACATAGCCCAGCTCGAAGGAAGGTAGTCACGGTGCAGCGACGTTACAATAATTACAAAGCGCTCGAACCACATTCCGATGTTAACAATTACCGAGATGAAGAAAGTCCACGTAATACTCCGGCGAATCCGACGGGACCAGAAAAGCTGTGGAGAAATCACATTACAGGTCATCATCGTCCAATATGCCCACCAGTAAGGTCCGGTGGCACGGTTAATGAAAGCATAGCTTTCGTATTCTACACCAGAGTACCAAGCGATGAAGAACTCAGTTAGGTAAGCAACACCGACAATAGAACCGGTAAGGGTAATCACCTTGTTCATTGATTCGATGTGCTCCAAGGTAATATAATCTTCAAGTCGATACACAACACGCGTGATCAACATCAGGTTTTGCACCATGGCAAAGCCGGAGAAAATGGCTCCCGCTACGAAATAAGGAGGAAAAATTGTCGTGTGCCATCCTGGAATTACCGAGGTGGCAAAGTCCATACTTACAATCGTGTGTACTGAAAGTACCAGAGGAGTTGATAAACCCGCAAGAATTAAGCTAACGTATTCATAGCGTGACCAAGTCTTAGCTGATCCATTCCATCCCATTGCCAGAGTTCCGTAGATATAACGAGACACTTTATTTTGAGCGCGGTCACGGATTGTGGCAAGGTCAGGAATAAGGCCAATGTACCAGAATACCAACGAGACTGAGAAGTAAGTACTAATCGCAAATACGTCCCAGACCAGTGGTGAGTTAAAGTTAACCCAAAGTGATCCAAAAGTATTAGGCAGTGGTAAAGCCCAGTAAGCTAACCACGGACGTCCCATGTGCATCAAAATAAAGGATGCTGCACACAAAACCGCAAAAATGGTCATTGCTTCAGCTGCCCTGTTGATGGAGGTTCTCCACTTTTGACGGAATAAAAGCAATACGGCAGAGATCAGCGTACCGGCGTGACCGATACCTACCCACCATACAAAGTTTGTGATGTCCCATGCCCAACCTACGGTTTTATTTAAGCCCCAAACGCCAAGACCTTCCCACCAGGTCCAGAATAGGCAAGCCGTACCATAGGCTAACACAATCACAGAAATAGTGAATGCGATTTTCCATTCTTTGGTGGGTTTGCCTTCTACCTGACGGCATATATCTTCCGTTACATCGGCGTACGTCTTTCCGCCAGTAATGAGCGGTGGTCTCACGGGTGAAGTAACATGCATACGACTGTAATTTATGTTGAATTAATGTTCTATTTACTTATTTCTACTAGTCTTAAGCTTCTACTTTCTCGGCAGCGGCTTCTACGTCCTTATTGCGGACCTTTGTCAGGTATGAAACCTGGGGACGAACGTTGATTTCTTCCAGCATGTGAAACGCTCGACCTTCTCTTTCTACTTCCAGAACCTTGGAAATAGCACTCTCAGGATCATTCATGTCGCCAAAAGTTATCGCATTGGTTGGGCAAGACTGTGCACAAGCTGTTATGATTTCGCCGTCTACCGGGCGTCGTCTTTCCTTCTTGGCGGTGAGCTTACCTTCCTGAATACGCTGCACACACATAGAACATTTTTCAATTACTCCACGTGAACGAACCGTTACCTCAGGATTGATCACCATCTTACCAAGGTCGTTGTTGTAATGATAATCGAAGTTATCATTATCGAAGTACTTGAACCAGTTGAAGCGACGTACCTTATAAGGGCAGTTGTTGGCACAATACCTTGTACCTACACAGCGGTTGTAAGTCATTTGGTTCAGACCTTCCGAACTATGGGTGGTAGCCAATACCGGACAAACTGTCTCGCAAGGAGCGTTATTACAGTGCTGACACATCAACGGCTGAAAAGTGACTTCAGGATTTTCTGCGGCGGTTTCTAATCCTGCCAAATTGTCTACTGACTCGCTACTGTAATACCGGTCAATACGAATCCAGTGCATTTCACGACGGTTGATAACCTCTTGACGCCCAACCACAGAAACGTTATTTTCTGACTGGCAACCTATTAGGCAGGCACTACAACCGGTACAGGTGTTAAGGTCAATGACCATTCCCCACGAGTGGTTTTTATACTCATGACCATCCCACAGTGATATATCAGTGGCCACTTTGGGGCCTTCGGAAGTTTGTACCTCAGGTATGAAGCGACCCGCCAGTACGTTAGTCTTATATTTAGCGAGTACAGTCTCCTGAAGAACCGACTCACGGCCCATCACAGTATCGTGAGTTTGGGTCTGAGCGATCTCTTTAGTATCTCCTGTTTTGGTAACGATAACGTCTCCGGGAGCAAATGAAAGAAACCCGGCGGCAAATGAGGCCATTGGATACACATTCACACCAACTGCATTGCCAGACTTACCAGCCTTCTGCCGGCCGTAACCAATAGCAATAGCTACTGTACCAGCGGCCTGGCCAGGCTGAATAACAACGGGAAGTTCTACTGATTTTCCCTGAATTTCAACCTTGATCACATCTGCCTGCTCTACCCCAAGTTCAGAGGCAGTGGCCTTAGAAATACATGCGTAATTGTCCCAACAGGCTTTGGTAAGAGGCTCGGGGAATTCCTGAAGCCAAGGATTATTGGCCTGGTTGCCAGTACCCATACCTACTTTCTCATAAAGCTTAAGCTCTAAACCGGTAGCACTAGCCTTGTAAGTACGCCCGATCAGAGTAGCGGCGGCACTTACATTACCTACGAATGTAGCACCTGAAGCAACAGCTCCCTTCTTGGGCTCAAAAACGCCATCGTGTAGTGCCTTAATCCAGAATTGATCAAAGTCGCCTCCTGATGATTGCGAGAAAATATTGCTACGCCAGTAAGCTTTCACGTACTCGTGGTAGTCTGCGCTCTTTCCTACCCAGGTCAAGAGGCTCGACTGTGCCTGACGCGTATTGTATATCAGAGTGATAGTTGGCTGGGTAAGGCTGTAAAACCCAACCCGAGGCTCTGCGTCTCCCCAAGATTCAAGATAGTGAGAAGACGGACATATGTATTTTGCCAGGGAAGATGTCTCATCGGCACGATCAGCGAAAGAAATGCTCAAAGCTACTTTGGGAAGTGCTTCGGCAATTTCGACACCACGCGGATGATTGTATACTGGATTTGCGTCCAGGAATATCACAGCACCTACTCTACCCGCTTTCAACTCATCTACAAAAGCATTCATTACCTTATCGTCCCCTTGACGTACTGTCATTGGAGCACCCAAGTCAATCGTTGAAGAGTAACTACCGAGCAGGCTGTTGAGAGAATTAATTATCGTCTGAACAGCAACATCATTGATACCAGATACCACGAGTGCTTTACCATTGGCCCTTACCAAATCAGCCGCTGCTTTATCAAGGTTAGGTACATCCAAGGCTGGTGCTGACAGCGCTGCTGCTCCCAAACTCCTGGCCACTTTGTTGTAGAGGCTGGTAACAACCAATCCAAGCTGAGATGGCTTCACCGGAGAACGGTAGTCAGCATTTGAACCTGTCAATGAAAGAATTGACTCAAACTGGTAGTGACGAGACATGTCTCTCTTGCCTCCTTTGGCACTACTTACACGACGAGTGTCAGCATATTGCTTCGAGAAAGTATCTGGTGCAATCCAAGTACCTAAGAAATCTGCATCAATACCTACGATAACGTCCGCCTTGCTGAAGTCATAAGCAGGAACAACCGCCTTTCCAAAAGAAGACTCATTTGCACTGATGAGTGCTGATACTGAGTTAGCATCATACGTCACGTGCGTTGTAGTCGGGTATTTAGCAGAAAATTCGGCAACAACAGCCTTCGTAGAAGGGCTGATTATCGAAGAGGACACCAAACGGATGGGGCGGCCACTTACCACTATTTGAGCAAGCTGCGTAGAGATTTCCTTGTCTACTACTTCCCAGCTAATTTTTGTGTTCTCACCCTTCTGGGGCCCTTTAAGTTTTTCAATATCATAAAGACCCAAGAGGGACGCATGAACGCGAGCACTTACCCCGCTTGAAACTCCCGATAAAGAATTACCCTCAATTTTAATGGGACGACCTTCTCTGGTTTTAACAAGGATACTTGCGTAGTCACCTCCCTCAGCATAAGTAGAGGCATACCAGTTAGCAATTGATGGGTATTCACCTTCCGGCTTATTAAGATAAGGGATAGCTTTTTTTACCGGAGTTTCGCAGGCAGCAAGTGATACGGCTGCCATACCAAACCCTAATACTTTAAGAAAATCGCGACGGTGAGTACCTGTTCCGTCCACTAAGTTCTCATATTCACTTTCACTGGGAGCTGTGTGGGCAAATTCGCTGTTGGCGTTCTTAACAAACTTATCGTCGTTACGCAACTCCTCCAAACCTTTCCAGTACCTTTTATTTGTATGTTCCATAAAGCTGTTCAATACGAATTTTGTATCTTGGATTTACCTCCGATGATGATTATTAATAATGGCACTTTGAACATTCCAAACCGCCAATATCAGCCACCTTCAAAGCATCCTTAGTTTCACTACCATGCAACTGCACAAGTTTGTCGTAATATTCGTTGCCCTTTGTATTCACTTCCGTTTTACGATGGCAATCAATACACCATCCCATAGTTAACGAGGAACGCTGCTCTACTACTTCCATTTTCTCTATCTCACCGTGACATTGCTGGCACTCTAAACCGCCAACATTCACGTGCTGAGAATGATTAAAGTAAGCTAAATCAGGCAAGTTGTGAACCCGAACCCATTCGATGGGCTGATTGGACTCAATGGCTGCATATATTTTTTGAATCTCGGGAGACTCCTTCTTGATTACTCCATGGCAGTTCATACAGATGTTCGCCGACGGAATGTGCGCTGACTTACCACGATTCACGCCAGTATGGCAGTAATTACAATTAATCTGATACTCCCCTGCATGAAGCTTGTGAGAGAATGCGATTGGCTGCTTAGGAGCGTACCCCTGCTGTACACCTACATTGTAAGCTCCGTCAATCAATGACTTAGTTACGAGAAGTATAAAAACCCAAACGGTAGCCGATCGAACAACTGGATTATTAGCCGCTTTTGTAAGTGTCACTTTCAAGCGATCCATGAAAGATGCACCTTTTTCTACTCCAGCTACTCCTTCACCACTCACCGCCTTTGATAGCAGCGTTACGATTACCAATAGTACACCTAGTACGAGTAGCATCACAACGAGTAAGGCAACCAATACTAGTACAAAAAGATCGGACGGACCGCTTGACTGAACTACTGCTGGCGCGCCGGCAACTCCTTCCGCACCGGCTACAGCAACAGGCGCAACATTAGCCTGCTCAACGTATGCCAAAACTCCTTTAATATCCTCTTCCGTCAAATTAGGGAAGCTAGTCATTTGGGCTTGATTATACTGACTGTAAAGCTTTACAGCATAATCATCACCACTCGAAATCATCGCTTGCGAATTGTTGATCCATTTCACCAACCAAGGAAGCTCGCGGCGCTCTGATATCCCCTTCAAACCGGGACCTACTGACTTTTCGGCGGTCACGTTGTGGCAGCTCGAACAGTTGTTCTTAAATATTGTTTCCCCCTTTGCTGCATCACCACCGGCATCCTGTGCGAAAGCTAAAAATGGGCCGCATAGTAGGGCTAATCCCACAATGATTTGTCTCATCTTAACCAATTGGTTTCTTTTCAAAAGAACGATTTTCTTTATTGTTATATTCATAATAAGGCATTCATGATACTTCAACGCACAAATTTACTGCACGAAATTTTATCCACAAAAGTATTTCATCTATATTTTTCCCAAGCAACCTATTTATATTTTTTCTAATCTAAACACATTAAATACTTCCTCGGAAAGACAATAATTAAGTTTGCTTATCAGGCATTTATAAAAAAATACCATTTGTTTAGCCTGTTTGTTTAGGCCTTCACAAATGGTATTTTTTTTATTTCTATAAGTACTTGATTACGCTCTTCATAGCGTTGTTTCTGAGAGGTTCCGAGCGGATTCGAACCGCTGTACAAGGTTTTGCAGACCTCTGCCTAACCACTCGGCCACGGAACCAGTTTGTCGCCTTAGGAACTTACACAGGTGTCAGTGCCTAAGGCGACGCAAAAATATAAATTATTTAGACTTACTCAGCGTCTTTATCTTCTTTTTTAGAAGGTTTTTTACCTTTCTTTTCCGTTTCTTCCATTTGTTCTCTCAAAGCAGTGAGTATATCCAAATCACCGAAGGTTGACTTGTCATCTTTACTTTCTTTTGAAGAAGAAGAAGCTTCGGGAGCTTTGGGAGCAGCCTTCTTTGCAGGCTTCTCTATGGCACCACCCTGCCAGATCTTTGAGTGAGAAAGATTAATTTTCTTTTCTTCCTTAGAAAACTCCAATACCATGAAGTCAAGGCTTTCACCTACTTCTGCCATAGTACCGTCTTCTTTGGCAATGTTCTTCGCAGCCGCTATTCCTTCGATGCCATAAGGTAACTCTAGTGTAGCAAACTTATCTCCTTTCGACAATATAGTCGAGCGGTGGGTAGAACCTACTTCAAATATTGATTCGAAAGTATCCCATGGGTTTTCTTCCAGTTGTTTGTGGCCCAGAGCAAGACGACGGTTGTCGGCGTCCAGCTCGAGAACTACTACTTCAAGGTTATCACCTACCTTGATAAAGTCAGATGGGTGCTTGATTTTCTTGGTCCAGGAAAGATCAGAAACGTGTACAAGACCGTCAATTCCTTCTTCCAGCTCAATAAACAGACCAAAATTAGTAAGGTTACGAACAACACCTGTATGGCGGGCACCTATCGAGTACTTATCCTTCAACTCAGCCTGAGTCCATGGATCTTCGGATAGTTGCTTAATACCAAGTGACATTTTGCGCTCCTGACGGTCGAGAGTCAACACTACAGCTTGAAGCTCGTCGTTGACACTCATAAATTCCTGAGGATTGCGTAAATGCTGTGACCATGACATTTCTGATACGTGGATTAGGCCTTCGACCCCCGGAAGGATTTCAAGGAATGCACCGTAATCAGCTACATTTACGATACGACCGTTCACTTTCGATCCTACCTGAATTTCTTCTGACAATGAATCCCATGGATGTGCTTGTAGCTGCTTCAAACCAAGAGATATACGTTTTTTCTCTTCGTCGAAGTCCAGTACAACCACGTTGGTTTTTTGATCGAGGCTAAGAAGGTCTGTTGGATGGCTGATACGGCCCCATGATATATCTGTAATGTGAAGAAGACCATCAACACCTCCAAGATCAATAAATGCTCCGAAGTTAGTCATGTTCTTAATCACACCTTCAAGTACCTGTCCTTTTTCAAGGTTATTGAGGATTTGCTGGCGTTGTGCTTCGAGATCCTTCTCAATCAATATCTTATGAGAAACAACAACGTTATCGTTGGCATGGTTGATTTTAACCACTTTAACTTCCATACGCTTGCCTACGAAAACATCGAAATCACGGATAGGCTTCACGTCAATCTGAGAACCTGGCAAGAACGCCTCAATTCCATAGATATCAACGATCAAACCACCCTTTGTTCTACGCTTCACAGAAGCATCCATAACCAGATCTTCCTCGAAGGATTTCTGAATATTATCCCATGCGGTAATAACCTTCGCTTTCTTGCGTGAAAGCACCAGCTGACCTTGGGCGTCTTCCTGATTTTCTACGTATACTTCAACTTCATCACCAATTTTGAGATCTGGCAAATCACGGAATTCATTGGAAGATACCAATCCGTCTGATTTGAAACCAATATTCAAAATTATTTCACGGTCTGTGATACCTACCACAATACCTTTTACAACTGCTTTTTCCTGAATAGGAGAAAGGGTGTTTTCATACATTTGCTCCATACGAGCACGATCCGAGGTCGAATAACCTGTACCGAACCCTTTGTCATCAGCTGTATCCCAATCGAACTCGGGCATTACATAGCTTTGCTTTTCTTTTGCCATAAATAGTTTGAAAAATTGCCCTGACATACATCAGTTCCTGGGCAGGTTGAACTGAAATTTAGTTAAACAAGGTGTTACTTAGGGTAAATAGATCGCAAAGGTATCACATAATATTCGAAATCAATAATTAAGCTGTAAAATTTCCCGTAACTCCACCTGTAGATGTGAAACTATACCCCTGAAGACAAAGCCAACGGTACAGTTGGTCGAAGACGCCAAGGCACTTGGCCTGATGATAAAGAAGATCTAGTCTAGATGGTTGTAAATACTCCCAAAAATATGCGTGAGAATGATGACCAATCCACACAAGGCCTATCATCAGGTCGTTTGAAGGAGATTAATAAATTGCTTTATTAGCGCCTAAGTAGGGAAGCCATCCGTCGTCCACGATGCCGGAGAAGTCGCGCAAAAATATCAGAAATGAAGGTCGAAACGGACGCTGACGTAGCGGCATAGACGCTTCTTCCGGGGTATAATCACCTTTACGAGAATTACACCGTTTACAAGCCGTAGCCAAGTTATCCCAATTAGTTTTACCTCCTCGTGATTTAGGTAAGACGTGATCAAGTGTGAGATTCTCATTCGTACCGCAGTATTGACATAAATTACCATCCCGTTTGAAGATGTTCTGACGTGTCATCATGACTCCTCTGTATGGTAAATGAATGTACTTGTAAAGCCGGACTACGGTTGGCATAGGGTATACCTCCCGTACGGTTCTGAGGGAGTGGGTGGGAGATTCGGCTATCAATTCAGCCTTTTGCATATACACTAACAAGAAGGCCTTAGGAACGGAGCAAACACTAAGCGCACTGTAATCTTGATTGAGAACCAACACTTTCCTGCCCATGGGTTTTTAGGTAAATTCTTCAAAGTAATTTAGGAAATATACTTTATAGTAACGCCAATATGGTTCTAAATGTTAGTAAAATTTTGACAATGAGTGTCGTTACACTGTAAACAACAGGTTAAACGCATTATAATTCTTTGGCATCTATAAAGTTAAGAACTTTGTGAGATGAACTGGGGAAAATACTTTGGGTCTGTACCTGACTTTAGGATAAAACGGTGCAAGCACCATAATTTATTGGATATTTTAGTAATATCCGTCTGTGCCGTAGTTTGCGGAGCGGATGATTTCGAGGAAATAGCGGAATATGGTCTTCAAAAGGAGTCTTTTTTAGGGACATTTTTAGCTTTGCCCAATGGGATTCCTTCACACGACACGTTTAACAGGGTTTTTAAATACTTAAATAAAGAAGCATTTGGTAATAGCTTGTACCTTTGGTCTAAAGAAATTCTCTCGACAATCAATGAGGTCTACACTCAAATAAATATAGATGGGAAAGTGCTTCGGGCAAGGTCGGGAGCTAAAAAGTCAGGAATTTGTATTGTGAGTGCTTGGGTCGCAGAACACCAGTTGGTTTTAGGTCAACAGCAGGTCGAAACAAAATCAAATGAAAAAACAGCTATTCCCAAGCCTCGACTTGACGGATACTATCGTTACGGTTGATGCCATCGCTTGTGAACTCAAAAATACCGACTTGATTGTTTCAAAAGGTGGACACTATGTCTTAGCTCCGAAGAAAAACAATAAGTTTATCCATGAGCAAGTAAGTAGCCGCATACAACAAACAAAAGGTCAACTATCTTGTAGTGAAGATATTGACTTCGGGAGTGGGCGAATAGAAACACGGACATGTTATGTCGAGAACAAGTTAGGGCTTTATGATGACTTAGGTTCTTGGAAACATCTCAAAAGCATCATTATAGTAGACTCTAAAAGGGAAGTCAGTGGTAAAGTGAGTTATAAAACCCGTTACTACCTTAGTGATTTGACCCTCAGGGCGGATGAATTCAACAAACTGATCCGCAACATTGGAGCATAGAAAATAAACTTCATTGGAAGCTAGACGTGGTCTTTAATGAAGATACCCAAAGAACAAAATCAGGGAATGCACCACAAAACCTGACAACTCTCCGCAAGTTTGCCCTGCAACTTATCAATCAAATGGATGACAAGGAAAGTATCAAGAACCGAAGAAAAATGGCAGGTTGGAACGATAATTACCTCTTGAAAATCCTACAACATTTATAATGCGTTTAACCTGTTCGGGCGCCTTATTCTCGAAATTAATCAAGCAGGGCTCAGCTGGACCCTAATACTCCGAAAACAGGAAAATTTCAGGCAGGCGTACAGCCATTTTTTCATAGAAGAAGTAGCACGCTATGGGGAGGAAGACGTACTTCGGTTACTATACGATAAGGGCTTCATACGCAACCGTTTAAAGATTAATGCGGCAATCACCAATGCCCGGCATATTTTGGAACTACGCAAAGAATTTGAAACTTTTAAAGGCTAGCTTAACGCCCATCATCCACTTTAGAAGAAAGAATGGGTAACGTTATTCAAGAAAAACTTCCGCTTTGTGGGCGGATAAATTGTGAGGTAATTCTTGATGAGTACGGGTTACTTACTAGGTGCTCATAGCACCTAATGCCCCATTTACTCAAAAACAAAAGCCCTGAATCAGAGTCATTAACAGATACGATCCAGGGCTTTTACTGGTAATAATTTACCTGTTAGCGTATTTCGAAACTAGCCAGGCTCACAAATTCCATCACCCGGTTGTTGATTTCTTTTTGATCCAGGTTAATCAGACGCTCGCTTCCAAACTTTTCTACACAGAAAGAAGCCATGGCCGAACCATAGATAATCGCCCGCTTCATATTATCAAATGAGATATCATCGGTGCTGGCTAGATAACCAATAAAACCACCCGCGAAGGTATCGCCCGCACCGGTTGGATCGAACACCTCTTCCAACGGTAATGCCGGAGCAAAGAAGATACGATCTCCCTGAAACAGTAGAGCTCCGTGCTCTCCTTTCTTAATGATCAACGTCTTGGGACCCATTGCCATAATAATGGCCGCCGCCTTACGCAACGAGTACTCCTTGGACAGAATACGTGCTTCCTCATCGTTGATGGTCAGTACGTCAATCATCGGCAGCACTGCTTTCAGATCGTCCATCGCCACATCCATCCAGAAATTCATGGTATCAAGCACCACTAACTTTGGACGCTTGGTCATACGCTCCAATACAAGCTTTTGAATCGCTGGCGCGGTGTTACCCAACATCAGGTACTCACACCCTTGGTATGACTCCGGGATAATCGGATCAAAATCACCCATAACATTCAACTGCACATCGATGGTGTCGCGGGTGTTCATGTCGGTATGGTACTTACCCGACCAAAAAAAAGTTTTCCCTTCGGGCTTAATCTGCAAGCCTTCGGTGCTAATGCCGTTCGATACAAAAAGATCAATCATTTCTTGGGGGAAGTCTCCACCCACAACGGCTACCAGGTTGTTCGCTTTGGTAAAATATGAAGCAGCCAACGTAATATACGTTGCTGCACCTCCAATAATCTTATCGGTTTTGCCAAATGGTGTTTCAAGGGCGTCGAACGCCACAGATCCTACGGTAAGTAAACTCATGTGTCTTGTTTATTGATAGTCTTGTTTATTGATAGATTGGATTGATGATAGCGTGATGGAATGAGTGGATGATAAAATGAGTGCGTGAATAGATAGACGCCAAATGAAGGAATGAGTAAATATCTAACTAGACGCAGGAGTTGAAAGGTACGGAATCAAAATCAACCTAGAACTACTCTCATTAACCCTCAACTCTATTCTATCATTAGAATTTATTTGGATAAATTATTTAAAATAACACGCCCGCTGGCGAACTTTACGGCATGAACTACGAAGATCAGAAAAAACACGAGAGCAAATTCCTGTCGCTGACCAGCCTGACAGTGGTCGAATTCGAGTACCTGCTGGGCTATTTCGAGCCGCTCTGGGAGAAGC
>Ga0209284_10002246_pt1 | contig 26910 bp, 24 predicted proteins | sample FRY03_FD_187211 | JGI IMG/M metagenome (GOLD analysis project Ga0209284, IMG submission 187211) | Freshwater microbial communities from Lake Fryxell liftoff mats and glacier meltwater in Antarctica - FRY-03 (SPAdes) (version 2) | ecosystem: Environmental > Aquatic > Freshwater > Ice > Glacier...
TCGCGGCCCAGAATGCGTCGGTGACAAATCCATCGCCGTACACCATCGAACCACCGAGATGTCCCGTAAACGCCAACCCACCCGCGGTCGCCAACAACAACATGCGCCACGCACCCGAAAGCGACGGTGTTGGATGAGCACGAATGAACGATCCTCCGATCGCCAATGCCACCAGAAGCACCGCGCACGCAATTCCAGTCCACCGATGTAAGAATAGATTCAGTGTCGCTTCCTGAACTTCATACTCCGCGAAGAACCATCCACTGAACGCCGTCACAACCGCCACGACTGCCGCAAACCAAATCGCAGTCAATGCGAACGACGATGGACCAGGTTGACGCCGCACCGCACCCCATAATTCCACAACCGCAGCCACAACTCCTAAGGCAATTGGAAAATGCAGAAATACAGGATGCAATCGACCGACAAACTCCAGCCAAGCATCCACTGCTGATAGTGCGAGCATCATTGAAGCAAGAATAACGAGTTCACTCGCCTCAGTTTCAATTCACTCGCCTCAGTTTCAATTCACTCGCTTCAGTTTCAATTCACTCGCCGCGACGACCACGCGCACCAGCTCTGCCCACCGCATCATCTCCAAATCGCTTGCGCACCGCGTCTGCGGCGCCATCGAGTCTGCGCTGACGATCAACTGCGGGATCGCTGAAGAGACCAAGATTTTCCTGACGCTTTTCCAGCCCGCCCAAACTCATCCCAAGCAAGCGAAGTGGCTCGGCTTCCTTCGCACACCACTTGTCAAATAATCCGCGTGCGCACAACCAGAGCTCGCTGCCAATATCCGTGGCGACTGGCAATGTTGCTTGCCGTGTCACAGTTCGAAAGTTTGCACATCGCAATTTCACAGTAACCGTGCGAGCCGCCAATCCGCGCCGACGCAATCGAATCTCGACAGCCTCAGTCTGCCCGAGCAAAATCTGGCGAAGCCGTTCGAGATCGAGCGTGTCATGTTCAAATGTTTCCTCCTGACCGATGCTCTTGGGCGGTCGCTCTGGCTCAACCTCGCGTGAATCGATGCCGCGCGCCAACAGCCACGCATCTCGTCCACTCGCTCCCAGATCCGCGGTCACTCGCTCTTCGCTGGCATGCTGCAAGTCGGCGAAGGTCGCATATCCCCGAGCGCGAAAATGGGCTTCCGCCACGGGACCAACTCCCCACATTCTGCCGATATCGAGTGGCGCAAGAAACGCCTCAAGCTCGTGCGGTTGCACGATCACCACAGCGCGCGGCTTGCGCAAATCCGACGCAATCTTCGCCACGAATTTCGACTGCGCCAGGCCAGCCGAGCATGTCAAACCTGTTTCACTGCGCACGCGATCAACAATTGCAACAACGGTGTCTGATGGCGCGCCAAAGAGCCGCTCGGTTCCGGTCAAGTCCACAAATGCTTCGTCCAGCGAGAGCGGTTCCACCAACGGTGAATAGTTGCGCAGCACCTGCATAAATCGACCTGACAATTCTTGGTATCGCTTCATGCGCACAGGCCGCACAATCGCCTGCGGACAGCGCCGCACCGCTTCCATCATCGGCATTGCCGACCGACATCCAAACGCACGCGCTTCATAACTCGCAGCGGCAACAACACTGCGTCGACCATTCCCGCCGACCAGCACAGGACGCCCCGCACAATTGGCGTCATCCATCTGCTCAACGCTGGCGAAGAATGCATCAAGATCGACATGCACGATTGCACGAAAAAGATTCACACGCAAAGATTACGCCGATGCGAGGCGAGTTCGAAATGCCGTCGCGCGCAGCACAAAATCCGCGATTTGCTCGGCACTGTCCTGTGGAGGCATCAACTGCAACGCCTTGCGCATCGCGTAACGCTTCTCCGCGGATTCCATCAACTCCAGCACACGCGCCCCGAGTCCTGCCATATTTTTTTCTGGATCAATCAGATCCAATTCCATCAATGCCGCGCCTGCATGAACCAATGGCAATGCGTTGGCGCGTTGATGCAGATCGTGGTGATATGGATAGGGCGCAAAGATCGTTGGCACTTGATTCACCTGCGCCTCGGCGACTGAACTCGCACCCGCGCGGCTCAAGGCGATATCGGCTGCTCCCCAAGCAAGGCCAATGCGGTGCATGAACGGCAACACGGCGGCACGCACTCCAGATTCTCGCCACGCCCTTTCATATCGCCCAACGCCACCGCTAGGATTCGCTCCGCACAAATGCAACACTTGCCAGTCGCGGAAGCGATCGGCGTGCGTCCGTGCCAAGTGAACAGCGAGATCATTGAGAGTCTGCGCGCCCTGCGATGCTCCAGTAATAAGCAGCACACGCGTGGCTGCATCGAGCCCAAGTTCCGCACGACAGAGTTCCGTCGATGCAGGCGCGGTCGCGATTCGGCGAATCGGCATACCAATAATGGCGCTGGCGAAATCTGGAATCTCTGGCACAGGGACGGCGGAAACAATCTTCGTCGCACTTCGCGCCACGAGACGATTCGCACGCCCCGGCGTCGCATCCAAATTCACAAGCAACACCGGAACTCCAGCCCGCCGAGCAGCAATGGCCACTGGCGGCGTTACAAATCCGCCAAGCGACACGACCCAGCTCGGTCGTGTCTGTCGAATGAGAGCGTCGGCATCACGGCGTGCGCGAACGAGTCCCATCAAGAAGCGCAGAAACTTTCGCGGCACCAAAGAAAATGGCTCCGCACGAATGACAGAAAACTCCGCGCCGGCTTCGCGCAGCATCGACGCATCGATCGCACGGGCCGAGCACGCAAAGATGGTGCGCGCGGTGGGATCGCTCGCTCGAATGCGCTCGGCGATCGCGAGCCCTGGCGAAATATGACCGCCCGTGCCGCCACCAGCCAAGAGAATCACCGGCCGATCTTGCGCAGTTGAACTTGTTGCGATCGTGCTCGTCCGAAGCCTCCGTTCATTGAAGGGTATGGATGCGCTGCGCATGCTGCTCATGCTGTTCATGATGACGCTTGAATTTCAAATCCAGCCCCGCTCATGGGCTGCGGTTCAGCGGCGCTGCTCGATGCACTGCGCGCATCCTCACGCGCCATCCTGCGATCCATCGCCATAATCAATCCCAACGAGAAACATGTGAGCATCCATCCAGTTCCGCCGCGTGAAACAAGAGGCAATGCGATGCCTTTGGTCGGAGCCAATCCAGTGACGACAAGAATATTGATCAGCGCCTGAAAGCCGATGGTGGCCAAGATTCCAAGACCGACCAACTGACCAAATGGCGAGAGTCGCGATTGCCCAGCAGTCCCGCCACCCGCCGCTCGCTCGCGCACTGCGCCGATGACTGACCATCCACACCAGAGCAAGAATGCATACAGCGCAACCACCAAGAACGCGCCGATCATTCCAGTTTCTTCGCAGATGATCGCGTAAATAAAATCCGTCGTTCCCTCGGGCAGGTAGCCAAACTTCTGCACACTGTTGCCCAATCCACGCCCAGTCAGTCCCCCACCGGAAATCGCACCCATCGACTGAATGATGTGATATCCAATTCCCTGCGAATCCGCGTATGGATCGATGTAGGCCAAGATGCGATTGATTCGGTAAGGACTCGCGATGATCAACCCAACGAACCCAACGATGGCCATCGGCACAAGCATCGCAGCATGCCACCAACGACAACCAGCGGCAACAACCATGATCAGCGCAATCAACATGATGAGCGTCGCAGTGCCAAGATCCTCGACGGCGATTCCCATCGCAACCACTCCAGCAAATGCCATGGGAGGAACGAATCCGCCCCAGAACCTTTGCATCTTCGCGGCGCGCATGCAACACCACCACGCGAGAATCACCGGCATCCCCCACTTGGCGATTTCACTCGGCTGAAAAGTCAACGGCCCAAGGCTGATCCATCGACTCGCGCCGTTCACCTCGCGGCCGATTCCTGGAACATGCACGAGCACGATGCCCGCGAAGATCGCGGCGACGATCCACCAAATTGGATTGAAGATGCCACGCGCGCCGCCGAGCTTTTCCACGGGCAGTCGTGACCCAATGAACAAGCACGCCACCGCCGCAATCGCAAAGAGCGTGGCGCGTCCGCCCAAAATGGCGTCAAGGGTCGTCTTGCTGTCGCCAGTGACATCCAAACTGGCCGAATTCACAAAGACCACGCCAATCACCAAGAGGCATAACGAAGAGAGAGCGATACCTTGTCCTGCTCGCAGCATCCGGGTGTTATCGGCAAGCGAGGCAATATCCCCTCAAGATTGCACGCCTTTGGCTATTCTCGACGCTCGCCATGCTGCCCGTCTTCCTCGAAACTTTTGGTTGCCAGATGAATGAACTCGACAGCGAACTCGTCCAAGGACAGCTCTTGGCACTGGGATATCGATTTGTCGATCGTCCCGAGGATGCGTCGGTGATCCTTTATAACACTTGCTCGGTCCGCGAACAGGCTGAACAGAAGGCTTACAGTCGCATCGGCATCATCGGCAAGCGCAAAGCCGCTGGAGAAGAGCTCATTTTGGGCGTCATCGGCTGCATGGCGGAACGGGACGGGATCGACCTCTTTCGACGGCATCCACAAGTCGATCTGATGTGCGGTCCTGGCGAACTCGACCGACTGCCACAGTTGATCGACAATGTGCGCCGGGCGCACGCCGCTGCGAGGGCCGATCAATATGAACCGCTGGCGATCGTCGACCGAACAGCGCTCGCAGGAAATCGAAGCCGCCGCTCGACGACCCTCGCCGCCGCCGAGGACAACTTAGAGAGCCTCGATCTTTCGCGAGCATTCGACCCCGAATCGACTGGTCGCAAGAAGCACAGTGCCTATGTGCGAATCACCCGAGGATGCAACAAATTCTGCACTTATTGCGTGGTTCCAACAACGCGCGGCGCCGAGATTCACCGGCCTCCCAACCACATCGTCGATGAATGCAAGCGACTCGTCGATGCGGGCGTTGTGGAAATCACACTGCTTGGTCAAACGGTCAATCACTATCGATATCAACATGGCAGTGCGGTGACCATCGATGGACGCGAAGCGGCGCAGGTCGGTCCTGGTCTTTCTGCATTTCGCAGCGCGCCCACAACAGGATCGCGCGTCACGACCTTCGCGCATCTACTGCGTCGGATTCACGAAGAAGTTCCCGCACTCAAGCGACTGCGATTCATCACCAGCTATCCGCGCGATTTCGGCGACGACATCTTTGAAGTCATGCGAGATTCTCCGCGAATTTGCCGCTATTTACATGCTCCAGCACAAAGTGGTTCCGACCGCATCTTGCGCTTGATGAATCGAGGATATTGCATCGGCGACTATGTTGACTTTGTCGAGCGTGGGTTGTCGATGCTGCCCGATCTCTGTCTTGCTGGAGATATTATTGTTGGATTCCCCACCGAAAGCGACGAGGACTTCGAGCAGACTTGCGCGCTTGTGAAGCGACTCCCATTTAAAAATAATTTTATTTTTAAATATTCACCGCGCCCGGGAACAACCGCATTCGACCGACTGCCAGATGATGTGCCGGATGCGGTGAAGCGACAACGCAACAACACATTGCTGGCCATTCAAACAGATGTCTCGCGCACAGTCCACGCGAACTGGGTCGGTCGCACGGTCGAGGTGCTCTTTGACGAAGTCCGAAGCCTTCCAAAGCCACGCCAGACGCAAGGTTCGACGAGCCATCTCACCCTCAACGGTCAAACGATTGGCGCCACAGCCCAAGAACACACCGATGAAAATGCGCCATTCCAGTGCGTGGGCCGAACCACTGGCGACCTAATAATGGCTATTGAATGCGATAATTTGCAAAAAGCATCCATTTTAGTCGGCAATACGGCACTTATTAAGGCTATCGGCGCATCGGCGCTTCTGCTGCACGGGGTGATTTCGGGTTGGCCTCCCGCCTCGTCGCAGTCCAAAAAGCATGGGATTTTTGCCAACAAAATTTGACGAGTCCCAATTTGGGGCTAGGTTGTCACTGGAGAGTTTGGAAAAAGGGATGTGTGTTCGATCTGTATCGCTTCCCTACTTTTTCCCGAAAGGCTCTCAAACATGAAATCTTTTGCAGTTCTCGGCGCCGTTGCGCTCATCTCGTCAACCGCTAGCGCAACCTTTACTGGTTGGACAGTGTCCATGGCAACCATCAATGGTCACGATGTCTATTCGGTTTATGGAAATTTCTCTCTCTCGACCGATGTCGTACTGAATGTCTTCGACTTTGGTAAGGCATTCACAGCGACTGGAACTCCGCCAGCGAACTCGGTATATACAAATTCAATCCTCGCTGGTCAGACTGGCTCGATGAATGCCACGCACAACGACAATGGCAATGACGGCGTCGATTACTTTGGATCTTGGGCTGCTGGTCCAGGAACCTGGTCTGGCACCGTTGCTGCTCAAACAGCAATGGCATCATGGGACTCCTATGTGACGATGCAGGGCGTTTCATATAACAGCACAAGCGCAAACAACTGGGGAACCGCATTGGATCCTAGTTTCATTGATAATGGTTCTGCGGCAAATACCTCGGGCATCATCGGACCAAACGCTGGTTGGTATGACGCGACTCCAGGAACGACAAATGTTGTCGGAGCCTCACTGAAGTTTAAGTTGCTCCAAATCTCCCGCATCGCTGGAGACGACAGTTTGTACACATCAAACATGACCATGGGCTACAAGGCCGGTGGAACGACAACCGCACTCTTCGGATTCGGAAGTTTCACCATCGGAATTCCAGCTCCAGGCGCACTCGCGCTTGTCGGACTCGCTGGTCTCATCGGTCGCCGTCGTCGCGCCTAATTCGCGACTCGGAATCGGTTTGAACAGAGTCGGTCTCGTGGCAATGGCCAGAGAATCGACTGAAATTGGGAAGCGATTTCAGCCCACCATCCCACGAGGGATGGTGGGCTTCTTCCTTTTTGCCACGCCCAACGAGCCGATCACCACTAAAATCTTGTCTCGTCAGCCCCGCCTCGCCAGCCACCCACCCACACCCCACCGCACGAGCCCGACAGCCACCTCCTTCCCAAAGAAAAATGTGCATTCTTTTGATATTTTAGTTGCCCAATCCAAAATCTTGGGCTATGTTACATTTGAGTAGTTGATATCATGTTCGTATTGCGTAGGTACGACTAGATAAACCACTCAAATCGCTTTCAAAAAATGGAGAATAAACCGTGAAGATTGGAACAATCATCGGATCGCTGGGACTCGGTGGACTGGCCGTATTCATCGGACAGATGGATGCGACAGCACTTCCTGGACGCGGCGGCGATGGCGGCGTAGCTGCGGGACCAGATGTCATCGTAGGAACGATGCAGAACATGTCAGCGTACGGCCAAGGGATTTGGCAAGGAACGACTTATGTTGCCTACTCAGTCGGAACGATAAGTTGCAACATCGGCAACCAACAACTTTTGTGGCAACCAAATCCATCAAATCAACATCCTGTTATTCCACAGAACATGTATCGCGTCAAGAACGGTGTGATCCAGCAGATTGGCCAGAGTTGGGTGAAGCACGGTTTCTGTGCGCTCCAGCAAACCTTGTGCGGCGCATGCACGCCCGCAGGCGGTGGCTGTCCAGCCGTCTTGGGAATTGGATGCTCCGATCCGTATGAGTCCAGCCTCAACGGTGGACAGAGCGATCTGAAAAGTCGCATGGGCATCAATGCTGCGACTGGTTACTTCTCTGGCAGCTACGCCGACCCAGCAATTCCAACCAGTTATCCCTCGGCCATTCGCGAGCGTGTCACTGTGAATAAGGACGATCTGACTGCTGCACTAAATCCTGGTGCGACATACTTCGTTGAATGCCAGTATGTGCATCCTCAGGATGCGGCGAACAACAACGACAACAACAATGCGTCATATCGCAAGATTACGGTTGGAACGACTTACTCCACCTCTAGTGGATACGCATTGAGTTTTAGCGGCAGTGTCGTTCAGCAAATTCCAGCCACCTATGCCTGGGCAGCCGTCCACTCGGATGTTGCGACACGAGAATACGATGTAGCCGGCGACGGACGATTTATCGTCGCAAGCCGAGCGTTTGCCAATACTCCAGCGGGAACTTGGCATTACGCATATGCCGTTCAAAACCTGAATAGCGATCGCAACGGCGGATCGTTCTCGATTCCAATGCCAGCGGGTGTGACTGTCACCAACATTGGCTATAGCGCTCCATTTAATCACTCGGGCGATACTCCATCGAATGCGCCTTGGGTTGGAACCGTTGCCAACGGCGTTCTCACTTGGACTTGTCCAGCGGCCGCGAGCGAGCCATACGCTCACTCCATTCGCTGGTCGACGATGCACACCTTTGAATTCGATGCGGATTCACCCCCATCAAGTGCTTCGGAAATTCTTACGCTTGGTCTACACAAGGCACCAACGGCTGGTAGCCCCGCCGCTTCTATCAGTGTTCAGGGATTTCGCCCTACGGTTGTAGTTCCTCCCTGCGCAGAGGGCGACTTGAATTGCGATGGCATCATTGGTGGCGCCGACCTCACCACTCTCTTGGGATGCTGGGGAACGTCTGGCAGCGGAATCTGCGGAGACATTAACCAGGACGGATATACCGATGGCGCCGATCTTGCGGCATTGCTGAGCAACTGGACGCCTTGATGGATTCATGGATTTTTCTGATGCGTTTGCAAACCGCTCGGCCCGCGCCGAGCGGTTTTTTACAGGAAAAATCGAACTGGACTGGCATTAGCGAATAATGGGGCTATCCTAATAACATGAAACGAACGGAAAAGATTCATCGAGCGGGATTGCTTGCGCTGCCCGTTATTGCGATCATCACTCTTCTAGGGCTTCACGCTGGTGCTGAGGTGTCAAAGAAGACTCCTCGCATCGCGGCTCCTGAAATCACGATCCAAGAGCTCACCCATTTTCAACTTTTCACGCCGACGCTTGCGGCCGATCTTCCGGCGCATTTTGAATTTTCTCTGCCAATGAGAGGTGTCGTGGCAACCGTGGCGCTTGACAAAATTTCTATCCGAAGTGATCACTTCAAGGTCCTCGTCGATTCAGGCACTGGTGCATTGAAGGAAGTAGCCGCGCCTGCGATTCGAACATATCGGGGCTCGCTCGTCGGACGACCTGGAACCACTGTTGCAGGATCACTCCTGCCAACTGGTTTCAGCGGCACTGTTCAACTTGAAGACGCAACGACTTGGGTGATCCAACCGCTCAGCGATTACCGACCCGAACTCCCTCGCCTGGGTCAGCATGTTTCTTACTCTGCATTTGATGCGATTCCAGATGGACGCGGATGCGCTCTGGGTCGTCCTGGATTTCCTTTGTCGAAATATCGTTCCTCGCTTTCTCAAGCGATCGCAGCTGGTGAAAACCAGAATCAAGGTGGCATCGCTGGAACAACCCCATCGCAGGTTGAGATTGCCTGTGAATGCGACTATGAGTTCTTTCAGAAAAACAGCTCGAGCGTCGCGAACACTCTCAACGATGTCGAGCTCATCATCGCCAATGTCAATGTCATCTACGACCGCGATGTCAACATTATCTTTGAACTTGGAACCGTTGTCATTCGCTCTGATATCGCAGATCCATATGTATCAACCACGATCGATGGACGGTTGACCGAGTTTGACGCCAAGTGGGGCGCAGCTCCTGAAAATGGAATCTACCGCGATGTTTCGCATATGTTCTCGGGCTATAACTTCGCGGGTGGAACCATTGGGATAGCCTATCTCGGTGTGGTATGCCTGCCGGCCACGAATGCCCAGTACGGTGTCGTCGAGAGCCGATTCACAACAAATCTCACCTACCGCATTTCGCTGTCCGCGCACGAACTTGGCCACAACTGGGATGCGGGTCATTGCGATTCTCAAGGCGCGGCAGCGTGCCACATCATGTGTTCAAACATCGATGGATGCGGCGGAACCACGGGGTCAAATCTCAAGTTTGACCCGCTGACGATTTCACAAATCACGACCTACCTCGGGCAAGTTGGGTGCGACTTTTCGCGACCACTGCCTGTCGCACCACCTTTCACCGAGCCCTTTGCGACAACGGTCCTGTCCACGGCACGCTGGACATACAACGATGGCGGTTTCGTCAACGCCAATGCGACCAATGAACCGAGCGCTCAATACTCGCTCAATCTCAATTCGACTGGATCGGCGTTGTACGACGACGACGAAGTGCGAACAAATTTCATTCTGCTCGGTGGCTCAGCCTCAGCGACCGCGAGTTACAAAGTGGAACACTCTGGCGTGGAAATTGGTGAACAGCTCATCGTGGAATATCTCAACTCATCGCTTGATTGGACCTTGCTCAATACCTTGACCTCGGATGGCGTCAACCAAACGACATTCACGGCCTACTCACACTCTCTTCCCACCAACGCTCGTCACAACTCGTTTCGACTTCGCTTCCGCACAGCCGGCAACGACACGGGTGACAACTGGTACATCGACGATGTCAGTGTGTTTACGGTTGTGGTTCCGCCGCCACCGAGCAACGACGAGTGCTCGGGAGCAATTACGATTGGAGTCGGAACGACCAACTTCAATACAACTGATGCGACCGATACAGAAATCGCGATTCCGACAGCCTGCACGGTCAACTCCAATGGCTTGATTGCCAAGGATGTTTGGTACAAGTATGTCGCCCCATGTTCAGGCGTGACAACCGTTTCGACCTGCGGAACGGCTGGATTCGATACTCGCATTGTTGTGTATGTTGCAAGTTCAGCTTGCCCAACGGCCTCTGCCGCCGTGGCGGGATGCAATGATGACACCGCTGGATGCGCCAACGGAACATCAACCGCGACATTCAATGTTCTGCTAGGAAACAGTTACTTCATGCGGGTCGGTGGTGCGACAACAGGCGGCGCAGGTTCTCTTGTTACAACATGTGTGAACAATTGCCCCGCCGATGTGAACGGAGACCGCTATGTCGATGCCGCCGATCTGTCGGAACTGCTCGCCAACTGGGGTGGGTCGGGATCGGGTGATCTCAATAACAGTGGAATGGTTGACGGTCTGGACTTGGCCATCGCCCTCGCATCATGGGGAAGTTGCCCCTGAGCGAACCCGACCAGATTGAGGCATCGAAGACTCGAATTGATCCCATTGCGTTTGTCGCACTTGGTCTGACTCTGATGGCTTGCTGTCCTGCGGCTGCCATCTTTGGAGTTGTCACTGGTCTTCTGTCACAGCGGCGAATCCGCCGCTCCGCAGGAACGCTCACTGGTCGACGACTAGCCATCACCTGCACGATTGCCAGTGCGGTCATTGGTCTGGCGTCATGGGTTATCGGCGACCGCGTCGAGCGCGCCAGTACTGCATCGATCAACTCTGAAGTTCGACTCGCAGTCGATCAATTTCTGACTGGCGAAGTTGAACCATCGGCGTGGTGGACTGGCGTCGATCCGCAGGAACTGCTCGCCTTTTCGCGCAAGATCCGCCAGCAACTTGGTCCGACCAAGGTCACAAGCATTTCAAAAACGGATACGGCGATCGCACTCAAGTCGACTGCGCGCTTTCGGTTGCTGCTCGAATCGCAATCCACGCCATCTGTCGCATCGGTTGCATCGGTTGCATCGGTTGCATCTGTCGCATCGATCACTGTTGAATTCGTCACCGACTCGAAAACCTTTCTCCCGTCGGTGCGTATTCGCTCGCTCGAAATCAGCCTTCCCAGAACCGACGCTCAATCCCAACCGCCACCACCGCTGATCTTTCCGGCGCGGTGACTGCTCTGCTCGCTGTGATACTCTGCGGAGATCATGAATAGCGCCGATGAAAATATGCCCCTGGGATTTGAAGAACCGAAACAAGTCAGCCGACTGGCGATCGCATCGCTGATTCTGTCGCTGGTCTTTTGTTGCCCGTTGACCACTCTTGCGGGCATCATCACCGGCTCGATCGCGGTCATCAAGACGATGCACAATCAAGCATTGACTGGACGGTGGATGGCCATCTTGGCGATCATCATCAGCTTGGCTGGAACGGGATTGCAAATTTCTGGTGTAAGTTGGGGGTATTACGCGGTCTTTAAGCCAATCATGATCGGGCCTGAGACGGCGATTCAGGTTGGCGAAGCTGGCGACATCGCGGCATTTCAATCTCACTTCGTCACATTTGCGGCGAATCAATCTGCCGACGACGATGCGAAAGAATTCTTGGCGACATTGAAGGATCGTTATGGCGCCTTCCAAGGTGCGAGCCTCGACCAAGGATCAACGCCCACCAAAATTCCCAATGCAGGCGAGGACTTCACAGGCGATTATCAGTTGGACTTTGCCAAGGGTCGGATTCGATGCACATGCACCTTCGAAATCGGGAGTACCCAAGGTGAACTATCGATGCGAATCAAAGAGATTGTAATCCAAGATGCGGATCACGGCGATTTGACATATCCGCTCAATGATGACGCTAAGCCCCAAGAGAAACCAACCGCAACACCAAAGGCGGAAATAAAATGACGACTGAAGAAATCAGAATCTCCGTACGAGATCTCGTCAAGAAATTTGGCGACCAGACGGTGCTGACTGGAATCAATCTAGACATCAGAGCTGGCGAGACCGTGGTGATCATGGGTGGGTCGGGATGCGGCAAGACCACCCTGCTTCGAATTTTGATCGGATCGCACAAGCCAACATCTGGAACGGTCACCCTCTTGGGACAAGACATCGCATCACTCAATTCCGACGAATTTGATGCGCTGAAGAAAAAGTTTGGGATTCTCTTTCAATCTGGAGCGCTCTTTCAGTCCATGAGCATTGGCGACAATGTTGCGCTGCCCTTGCAAGAGCACTCGGATTTGGATGCCGCGACCATCGAGATGATCGTCAAGATGAAACTTGAAATGGTCGGCTTACGCGAACATGCCAACAAACTGCCGTCGCAGATTTCTGGCGGCATGATGAAACGCGCAGGACTCGCACGGGCCATCGCGATGGACCCGAAGATCATCTTCTATGACGAGCCCAGCGCTGGACTCGACCCCGTCACGAGTGCGGGGATTGACCAGCTCATCTTGGAATTGACTCGCGGTCAGGGATTCACCAATGTGGTTGTCACCCATGAGATGGATTCCGCGTTCACGATCGCTGATCGCATGGTGATGCTCGACCAAGGACGCGTGTTGAAGGTTGACACGCGCGAGGAATTTGATCGCATCCGAAAACTTCCCGCCGAGCAGGTGCACACATTGAGTGAAGATGAGCAGATCGTCTATCAGTTTCTGCGTGGAGATGCGAATGGTCCGATCACTCGCCGCAAGAGCACCGATGACTATAAGGATGATCTCTTGGGTATCGATGCCCAGGGAAATGAGCGTGCTGAATCTACTTATGGTCGATGACAAGTGGTGAACGCGGCGAAGAATTTGAGTCACAGCGATGAATGGATTCGTGGCAAACGAGTCACGGTGATGGGACTTGGTCAGTTCGGGGGCGGGCTTGGAGTGGTGCGCTGGCTGCATGGCCGTGGCGCGCGCGTTCTTGTCACCGATCTCTCGACGAGAGAAAAATTGGCGCGATCGCTCGAGCCAATTTCCCACGCCATCGCCGACGGCAGTATCAAACTTCGACTTGGATCGCACGAGACTGCGGACTTTCAGGAAACGGACCTTGTCGTCGCCAATGCAGCGGTCCCTCAGCCTTGGAAGAATCCATTTCTCACTGCGGCGCGCGATGCCAGTGTTGAGATCACAGCTGAAATTTGTCTTACGGTTGATAGATTGAACCGTGACCGCGTGATCGCAATCACTGGTAGCGCTGGAAAATCGACCACGACGGCGATGACCGTTTGCGCACTTGATGCGACCGGGCGTGCCGTGCGATGCGGCGGAAATATCGGCGGATCACTGCTCGGTTCCACTGCGATATCTGCGAATGGATGGGCGGTTCTGGAACTTTCAAGCGCGCAGTTGTGGTGGCTATCTCCAGCGAGCGGACGAACAGGATGGTCGCCGAAGATTGCCGTGTTGACCAATATCGCGCCCAACCATATTGACTGGCATGGAAGTGTCGCGCATTACATTGAATGCAAGGCGCAGATTCGCCGCAATCAAGGCGTGGGCGATATTTTCATTTCATCATTCGCACTGGAGAATCCCGTGCTGGCCGAGCGTGCAGCGAGCGAAACAACCGAAGGCGCGTGGTGGATCAACGGTTGGCAAACTGCGTTGCCGCTGCCTGCGGAAATTGCGCTATCGATTCCTGGACAACATCAGCAGCGCAACGCTCAACTTGCGCTTGCAATTGCGCAAGCCTGTGCATCAATCGATGGTCATCCCGCGCCGATGGAAGCCGCGCGCGCGGCACTGCGCAATTTTCAAGGACTCGATCATCGATTGCAACCAGTGGCAACCATCGCTGGCATCCGCTGTTTCAATGACTCAAAGGCGACAACTCCTCAAGCAACTCAACTGGCCATCGCATCGTTCGAAGACATCAGCCGGATTCATCTCATCGTCGGCGGATTTGACAAGAAAGTCGATCTCTCACCCATCCGAGATTTGGCGCCGCAGCTCGCTGGCCTTTATGCAATCGGAGTTACTCAAGATGCTTTGGCTCCAAAGCCTCCAGCCGTGCGCTGTGGGACGCTGGCCAATGCGGTGGATCTTGCATTTCAGCGGGCCAAGAGCGGCGACATCATTCTTCTTTCACCAGCGTGCTCGAGTTATGATCAATTCTCCAACTTCGAGGAACGGGGCACGCAGTTCGTCGAACTCGTGCGTGCTCGGCAAGCGATGCCCCACTGCTAGACTGGCAAACGCTCGTAGAATTGAGAACGAACTATGAAGAATCCAATCTTGACCGCACTAACGGCACTGACCATCACCGCGACCGTGCTCTCTGGTTGCTACACCACTGATGGCGGCCTGTTCCCCACAACGGGTCGTGCCTTTGTCTATATCTCAACGCCGACTCGCCCTGTGACAATCACGCTTGTTGACACACGCAACCAAGAGACATTCTTCAAGATGGCCATTCCAGCTGGCAAGCAACTGACTTTTAAATTTATCGAAGGATCGGGCAGCGGATCGCGCATGGAGCCGACCAAGATGTTGTGGGCCGTTTGGGAAGCAAAGACGGAAACTGGATCACTTGATAATCAGATGATTTGTCCGCCTGCGTCTTGTCGGCGAATCGATATCACCTATCGACCAGCTCCAGAAGACATGCCTGAAGATCCAACTCTGATCATTCCGCCAGACTCTGTCACGCCGACCGATGGATCAAACTCGACTGCTGGTGGCCCGCAGCCAGTGAATCGGCCGAAGGACTGATTCGACTATGCGAGTCGGTCACGGATATGACTTGCATCGACTCGAGCCGCATCCTCCCGCAGGTCGCGGAAAGCCGTGTGTCATTGGCGGCATTCTCATTGAAAACCCAACTGGTCCAATCGCACATTCCGATGGCGATGTGCTCTTGCATGCTGTGACCGATTCCATACTCGGCGCCTTGAGCATGCCCGATATTGGCCAACTCTTTCCAGACAATGATGCTCGCCATGAAAACGCTGACTCTGCGATTTTTCTGCGCGAGGCCGCGCGTCGAATGCGCGAGGCGGGATGGGAGATTGGAAATATCGACTGCACTGTGATCTGCGAACAACCGAAAATTGGTCCTTGCAAGGCTGAAATCGCTGCGAATATCGCGCGATTACTGGACTGCGCGATCACGCTGGTGAATGTCAAGGGCAAGACGCACGAACGCGTCGATGCTGTTGGCGAAGGTCGGGCCATTGAAGTGCATGTCACCACACTCTTAAAGCCGCGATGAAGCCGCGAACATCCGCGCAAGCCTGACCCGTATACTCGCTTGCATGCGAGCCATCGTGACTGGACAAATTGGAGTCGACAAGCGTCCTTATTTGGCAGATGTGGTCAACACGGCCGCCGAGCGCGGCGACAAGATCGAACTCTTCAACATCGGTGACTTGATGTATGCCGAAGCGTCGGATGTGACACCAGGACGCATTTTGGATCTGCCCATTTCTCGGCTCGCCAGCCTGCGCCGGGCCGCGTTCAAAGATGTCATCGCAGCGACCAATCCCAAGAGTGAACACCCCAATGTGATTGTGAATAGCCACGCGACTTTTCGCTGGCGACATGGGCTCTTTTGCGCGTTTGATTTCGATCAAGTCCAGAAGGTCCAGCCGAACTGTTTCATCTGTCTCGTGGACAATGTCGAGACCGTTCACCATCGACTTCACCGCGAACATGTGATCGATGCGACCCTGAAAGATTGCATGGTCTGGCGCGAGGAAGAAATTCTCGCCACCGAGATCATGGCGCAGGCGATGGGATGCGGGAATGATTTTTACATCCTCAGCCGTGGTCGGCAACAAGACACCGTCGAAACTTGCCTGCGCTTGATCACCCGACCCGAGATGCGCAAAGTCTATCCATCATTTCCGATGAGTCATGTGATGGACATGCCCGATGTATTGGCGGAGATCAATCATTTCCGCGCGGAACTCGCCCGGCATTTCATCACCTTCGATCCGGGTGATGTCGACGAAAAAATGCTGCTCGACCGAGCCATCGAGGCCGCGCGCAAGGGCGAAGACTTTGTGGAAGTGCAACCACATGCCTTCGGTGGCCGCGAAGGAAATCCGACGATGCGACTACCCGTGCGCGAGGTGCTCGATATCGCTGGCGATATCGATGGACAGATTTATATGCGCGACTTCAAGCTCATCGATCAGAGCGACATGATCGTCTCGCTCGTGCCTGAGTTGCCCGGCGGTGTTCCGGCCCTTTCGAGCGGCGTTGAGCGTGAACTGCACCATGCCTTTGAGCACACCAAAGAGGTGTATGTGGTGTGGAAGCCCAAGAAGAATCCAAGTCCGTTTATCACCGAAACGGCCACCAAGATTTTCAAGAGCGTTGATGAAGCGTTGAAATATTTCGACAACAAGGGGATGCTTACTCCGACATCCCTCTTTGAACATTGACCCCCCCGCGGACGCCGCTGCACACCGTGCCACGCTTTCGACTCCTTGTCGCATATGACGGCACCGACTTCCATGGCTGGCAGCGGCAGGAGCCACTAAATCTTCCCGCGCTTCGCACCGCGCAAGGTGTGCTGACTGCTGCGGTCTGCGATTTGATGCGTGAGCGCATCACGGTCCACGGCGCAAGCAGAACAGATTCTGGTGTACATGCACTCGGACAGGTCGCTGCATTTTCAATTGCCGATCCACGCGTGCCAGTCGAGCGCATGGCGATGGCACTGAACACACGCCTGCCGAAGGACATCGAGGTGCGCGGTGTCTGGCGTGTTGCGGATGCCTTTGATCCAGTACGCAGTTGCCGCAGCAAGAATTATTTTTATCGCCTGCGACATGGATGCGCTGGCAGGCCTGACGGTCTAAATGGTCGCGCAGATCCATTCGAGCGGCGCACGACTGCGCAGTGTCGTCATCCGCTTGATGCCGTGCGCATGAGAGCAGCAGCGGCGTTGATCGTTGGCACGCACGACTTTCGATCGTTCGCGCACAATCCAGATCAGCGGGAATCGACCGTGCGCACAGTGCACACATGCACCATCGTCGAACCTGCCGCAGGCATCATGCGAATCGATGTCTCTGGCAGCGGTTTTCTTCATCACATGGTGCGCATTCTTGTTGGAACACTCGTCGAAGTCGGCCGAGGTCGATTCGAACCAGAGTCGGTGGCAGACATCCTCGCCGCGCGCGACCGCGCACGCGCTGGCAAGACCATGTCGCCCGTGGGACTCTGCCTCGAGTGGATTCATTACGGCGACGATGACAAAGTGATTCCACCGCAATCGTCCGAGTCGACGATGGAGTCGCCGCAATGAGAATCCTGCACATTTCCACTCGACTCATCATCGGTGGATCGCAAGAAAACACTGTGCTTTCATGCATCGGCGCGGCCGATCATGGCCACACCGTCGCTCTGGCATACGGACCAATCTATGGACCAGAGGGTTCACTGCTGTCAGGCGTCGTCGCAGACGCGCGCATCGAGCGCTTGGAAGTTCCAGACCTCGTCCGGCAGATTGCGCCGCTGAGAGATCGGCGATGTGTACGACAATTGCGAGAGATCATTCGCACATGGAAACCGGATGTGGTGCACACGCATTCCTCCAAGGCCGGCATTCTGGGACGAAGTGCTGCGTGGCAAGAGCGCGTGCCAGTCGTCGTGCACACCATCCACGGGTTGGCGTTTCATCCATATCAATCGTGGCTGAAAAACATGCTGTTCGTGCGTGCCGAGCGCTGGGCAGCGCGCCGATGTCATGCGCTGATCAGTGTCGCCGATGCGATGACGACGCAAGCGCTTGCCCAAGGCATTGGTCGTCGAGAGCAATATGTCACCATTCGAAGTGGAATGCGAATCGAGCCTTTCGTTGCGCCGCAAACTCAGCGCAAGGAACTTCGAGCACGCTTTGGATGGGATGATTCGGTGGTGGTGCTTGGTTCGGTGGCGCGTCTTGCAGAACTGAAAGGCCACGATGACATCATCGATGCGCTCGCCGATCTCTTGCGCGAATCAAAGCACGCCGCCAAACGCGTCGCGCTGCTGTGGATTGGCGATGGATGGTGGCGCGAGCGATTACTCGCCCGACTCAACTCGCTTGGCATCAGAGAATGCGTTGGCTTGGCTGGACTCGTCGATCCAAGCGAAATTCCCGCATGGATTTCCGCAATGGATGTGGTTGTGCATCCTTCATACCGCGAGGGATTGCCGCGTTCAGTCGTGCAAGGATTGCTCGAACAGAAACCAGTCATCGCATATGACTGCGACGGTGCGCGCGAAGTGTGCAGACCACAACAGACGGGCATTCTGGTCAAGCCAGGTGACCAATCCGGATTGCGCAGTGCGGTGCAGTGGATGATCGATCACCCCAATGAACGAGCTGCGATGGGCGAACGCGGGCGCGAACTTGTGCGAGTCGATTTTGATTGGCGAACGATGAGCAACCAACTCATCGCAATCTATAAACGCCTTGGTGCTGCAGGCTGATAGAGTGCGCCGATGCGCATCGCAGTCTTTGGACCACATCCAGATGACCAGGAACTCGGCATGGGTGCGACCATTGCCCGACTCGCCGCGACGGGTCATGAAGTCACACTGATCGACATGACCACTGGCGAGCCAACTCCCTTTGGTTCAACCGAAATTCGCGCGCGCGAAGCGGCGGCGGCGGCAAAGATTCTCGGCGCGACTCGCCACCAGCTTGCGCTCACCAACCGCGAACTTGTCAGCGATCTTGCGTCGCGCAACATCGTTGCGGGTGCGATTCGCATGCTGAAGCCGCACATCTTGTTCGCTCCGCATCCCGAAGACGCGCATCCGGATCATGTCGCCGCCTGCGCGATGATTGAAGCAGCTCGATTTGCAGCGAAATATACGAAGTGTGATTTGCCGGGCGATCCCTGGCATGCGCCACACCTCTTCCACTATTACTCAATTCATCTCAAGAGCATTCCGCAGCCGTCGGTTGTTGCCGATACCACTGGCTTTGCTCACGCCAAGCAGCGCGCTGTGCTGGCGTATGAGAGTCAGTTCGTCCTCAATGAAAAGAACCGCAAAGTTCCCCAGTGGCTTGAGGCCGCCGGGATTTACTTCGGCAGCCGAATCGGCACCGAAACCGCCGAGCCATTTTTCAGCCGCGAGACTGTTGCGATGGATTTCTCGGCGATGCGGGTTGATGTGAGTTGATGCGGCAGATGCGGCAGATGCGGCATGATGCGGCATGATGCGGCATATGCGAACTGATGCCGACTCCTGTCGCTCGTTCGCCGAGTGCGTCTAGCCGCCCGTCGAACCAAATCCCCCTGCCCCACGAATCGTCGAGCTGAGCTCGCTCACTTCACGAATCTTGGCGCGAGTGACGGGAGCGATCACCAATTGTGCGACTCGCATGGAAGGCTCGACAACAAATGGTGCGCGACCCAAATTGATCAGCGCAACTTTCATCTCGCCACGGTAATCCGCATCGACTGTGCCAGGCGAATTGGCAATCGAGACACCATACTTCGATGCCAATCCACTGCGCGGGCGAACTTGGCCTTCGTAACCCGGTGGAATCTCCATCGCAAATCCCAGCGGAATCATCGCGATGCATCTGGGCTCGATCGTCACCGCTGCCGCAATCGCCGCGTGCAAATCCATCCCCGCCGCAAGAGCAGATTGATATGCGGGCACAACCGCGAGTGGCGAGAGCCGCCGAAATCCAACTTCAATTTCCTGCATGGGACAAGTGTAGAGCCGACGACCCATCACTCGTATCCTCTTCCGATGCATTTCATCCCTATCTGCGCGGTCATTGGAATATTGATCCTCGCAATCATCGCATGGCTGATGGTGTCGGGTCTGAAAATTCGCGACCTTGCCAAAGCACCGGCGATTGCGTGCGGGCGTTGTGGACACATGCTCGCAGACGGACAAATGCGATGCCCTGAATGTGCAACCGTATGGACTGACGAGTGGCTTGCTCGACTCAAGCTTGCGCGCTTGAGGTCTTGGAAAATTCGCGTGGGAATTGCGATTGCACTGCTTGCTCTTGTGCTCGCTCTGACCAGTGCGGCTTTCTATGATGCAATCCGCGCGCAATCGCTCTCTGGGGTCAACTAAGAATCCAGCGCAGCCACAACCTCGGCGGCATGATCGGTGACAGAGACCTTATCCCATCGACGGATCACTTTGCCGTCTTTGCCGATGAGATAGGTCGTTCGCATGATGCCCATATACGAGCGGCCATACATCGACTTCTTCTGCCAGACGCCATATGCGCGGCTCACCGCGGGCGTCGCATCATCGCCGAGCGCGTCAACGAGCAGCGTGAATGGGAGATCAAACTTTTTCGCAAATGACGCGTGGCTTTTCTGCGAATCAGGCGAGACACCAAGCACAACCGCATTGCCGCGCTTGATGGCAGGATGCAGATCGCGAAACTGGCAGGCTTCCTGCGTGCATCCTGGGGTGTTGTCCCGTGGATAGAAATACAAGATCACTTGCTTACCTTTGTAATCGGCCAGTGAGTGCGACTTGCCAGCGCCGTCGAGCAGTGTGAAACTCGGCGCGACTTGCTTGGGCTCAATCAACGCGCCCGCCGGGACCGCCGTTTTCGGCGATGTGCTTGCATGCTTAATCGCGGCGCTGCGATGCGGTCTCGCCGTTTTGATCGTCGATTTCTTTACGACCTTCGTTGCGGCGTTTGTTGGAACTTTCGTCGCGACCTTCGCTGCAACTTTCGCCGCGCCGTTCCGTCTGCCTTGCTTCATCCCTCAAATCCCTTCGTGATAATCCTCTGAACAATTTTCTGCTCGCAACGGCTCATGCCGTCACCGCAACGGCTCGACGGTAATTCAAATCCGCCCTGCGCGATGGATTCGCCTCAATGTGCGGCGTGCGCCAAACTCCCACCCAGCGATCGGGCTCAATCTCATGCAGCGCATAGACATCGCGACCTGCGGCGAGCGTGGGCCGATTTTCCTTGGGCATAAATGGCCACCACGGAACGATTCCAGATTCATATCCAGGAAGTTTCTTGAACTCGGCCGGATCATCCACCACATCTTCGACTGTGGTCAATCTCCGCCGCTGATCTCGCAAACCGGGAATCGACTTGAACAACCCGCGTGTGTAAGGATGCATCGGCTTGGCAAAGAGCGCCTCAACTTTGGCATATTCCACCACTCGACCGGCGTACATCACACACACGACATCCGCATTTTCTGCGACGACACCCAAGTTGTGCGTGATCAGCATCACACCCATCCCCCGCGAGCGCTGAATATCGCTGAGCAATTCGAGAATCTGCGCCTGAATGGTGACATCGAGCGCCGTGGTGGGCTCGTCGGCCAAGAGCAACTTGGGCTGGCAAGCCAGCGCCATCGCAATCATCACACGCTGACGCATTCCGCCCGAGTAACGATGGGGATAATCAGAAAGCAGTTGCATTCGCGCGGCGCGCAGACGCTTCGGCAGCGAACCTTCCGCTGCGATCAATTGCGCCAGCGACTGCGTCTTCGCCTCGACCTCCACCTTGAGCGCGGCGAGCTCGCGCTTGAGCCGTCCCTCGATTGGTGTGTACATCCCAACTTCATCGAGCGCCCGAAGCGCGATCTCGACCGCTTCCTCCGGCGTCGCCTTCTGATGCAAGAGAATCGCTTCGAGAATTTGATCGCCGATCGTGTACACCGGGTTCAGACTGGTCATCGGCTCTTGAAAGATCATCGCAATCTCGCCACCGCGCACCTTGAGCATCTCCCGCTCACTCATCGTCAGCAAATCGCGACCGCCAAAGAGAATCGTTCCGCCATCCACGCGTCCCGGCGGACAAGGCACCAACTGCATCGTCGTCATCGCAGTCACACTCTTACCGCACCCTGACTCACCAACGACGGCAAGTGTTTGCCGAGGATGAATGGTCAGGCTCAAACCCGCAACAGCCTGAATGCGCGGGCCGCCACCCGAATTATCAAAAGACACCGCTAAATCCGCGACTTCCAGCAAAGGCTGCGAATCATCTTGTCCATCAACGCGAGGTGTTTGAGAAACCATCAGTGTGCCGCCTTTCGAAGCTTTGGATCAATCGCATCGCGCAACGCTCCGCCGAGCACGTTATAAGCAAGCACCGAGAAGAAAATTGCCAGACCTGGAAAAATTGCAAGCCACCACACGAAAGTGCCGGTCGATCCTGTTGCACTCGACAGAAGTTTTCCCCACGACGCTTGATTGTCAGGACCGAGTCCCAGATAGGAAAGAGTCGCCTCTGCAATGATCGCACCAGCGATTGCGAAACTCGCATCAACAAGCACGGGCGTAACACCATTTGGAAGCATGTGCCGGAAAAGAATCGAACGCAATGGCAATCCTGACGCACGCGCGCCTTGCACAAAGTCTTGCGTTCGCAACTTCATGAACTCTGCACGCGTGAAGCGTGCGGCCCCTGTCCATGAGAGACAGCCAATGATCGCCATCATGACATATGTGTTTCGAGGCAGAACTCCAGCGGCGACGATGAGCAAGAACAACACGGGCACAGCCATAAAAATCTCGACGACCCGAAAGAGAAGAAGATCGATCTTGCCGCCGAAATATCCCATGATCGATCCGATGGTGACACCGATGAGCACGGCAATTCCAGTCGACACAAATCCAACCGAGATCGACAGCCTGCATGCCCACAGCATCTGCGCCAAAACATCTGCGCCGTTGGAGTCGGTGCCAAGGAAAAAAGTGTGCGCCGCAAATGGGCTCGTCAAGAGCGGCTTCCATTCCCGTCGCAAAGATGCTCGTTGATTGGCAACTTGCCCAAGATCCTCCTGCGCCCGCCGCGCAAGATCGTCATTGCCGGCGTTGTTCGCCTTGACCACCGCATCGGCAAAGCGCTGCGACTCACGCACCGACGCAGCATCCTTCGCGTTCACCGCCTGCGCGACCGTATTCATCGGCGGCACCACAATGAGTTCGCTGCGCAATCGATCTGGACTCCACGGGATCACGGTGTACACACAGCGAATTCGACCCGCGGCTTCATCCACAACGAAGCGGTCGTAATCAACTAGCGTCGGCTGCCAACGACTGCCCGTCGCGATCGACACAGCCAAAAGTGCAAGCGCCACGACGATGAATCGCCAGCGCAGACTCAGAAGAAACGGAATCCACGCCATCATGATGCTCACCGGCAATCCAATCACCGCCACCACAACCATGCGGCGTCCGATGAACTGCGGATCGGAGACCCATCTTCCAAGATCGCCCATCCAACCTTCGCGACTCGGTTCATCGAGCCAATGTGCGGCGAGTGATGCGAGCACAACGATCAGCAACCACATGACCGCGATTGCGACCAAAACTCCCAGTCGCTCGCCGCGAGAAATCTTCAGCGGAAGCAGCATAAAAATGATCGCGCCGATCGATCCAAAGAACAATAAAAAGTCTGTGGCAGTCAGCGTGCGCCAGAGCGGCGAAGTCCACGCCGTGATTTCGCCGCCCGGACCTACCTCACCCAACCAAAGTGGATTGGAATTCGAAAGTATCGGCGCAAGAACTGCGCCAGCCGCGACCAACGCGATCCAACCGATTGCAACAACTGCTGGACGACTGCGCAAGACCCGCAACCACGCATCGGCCCAGAAACCACGCGCTTGGGTGGTGGCGCCGAGTCCGCGCATCGCTTCAACTCCGGAAATTGCATCAGGCATAGGACACCCGCGGATCTGCCATGGCATACAAGATGTCGGCGATGAGCAGTGCGATCAGAGTGACGCAACCAATCATGACAGTATTGGCCAGCATGATTTCCGCATCATGCAAACCAATTGCCTCAAGCATGAGCGAGCCCATGCCAGGAATCGAAAAAATCTTCTCAACAATCACACTGCCCGAAAGCATCGATGGAAAGATCGACACGAACATCGTGATCAGCGGCAGAAGCGAATTGCGAAAGACATGGCGCATGATGATGTCGCGTCTTGAAACTCCCTTGGCCTTGGCTGTCCGCACATAATCGGCGTTTAAATTGTCGAGCATCGCGGCGCGTGTTTGCCGTGAAAGCACCGCAAATCCTGCATAAACCAAGCAAGCGACGGGAAGCACCAAATGCCATCCCATATCCAAGAGCCAGCCGCACTGAAAACCGTTCGCACCCATATGTGGCAAGAAGCTCATCGACGATGCACTCGTCGCATGCAGACCCGCCACGGGAAAGAGACCAAGATATTGATTGTTCGCCAAGAATCCCACCGCCAACACACCAGCCCACACAACTGGAATAGACCAAAGCGCAATGAAGAGCCCGCCGCTCAGCACATCGAACCATGAACCACGCCGTGCGGCCGCGAGCATCCCAGTTGGAATTGAAACGAGATAGATGAGCGGGAACGCAACAAGATTGATCAGCATCGTGATCGGCAGCGCCTCCATGATGAGGCTCATCACTGGACGATTCTTCGTGCGACTCCATCCCAAGTCTGGTGCGCCGATTGACATCGTTTGTGAAATGATCGGTATGCCAGCTCGCTGAAATGGTCCACTGTTGAAACATGCGCTCAGCGCGCCACGGCTACCAGCGACCTTCACACTATTGGCCAGCGCCGTGTCGGCTGCCGCACGCACCGCCGACCACTGCGCAACCCGTTCATCGACGCGCAGTGCTGGCAACGAGCTTGCCTGCAATTCGCCTCGAGAATTGATGAGCGAAGCCTGCCCCGTCGCTTGTGCATACTGAGCAAGCGCAATCCGCAAGACGGCCAGCGACGAAACAAACGCTTCACGCGCGACCAAGTTTTCCCGCGCCAACGCTCGGTATTGCGCTCGGTGCGCATCGCCGAGCGGCGCTGGCTGGAACGAAGCCATCGAAGACTCCTCAGCCGCGTGCGCGGCATCACCGTTCGCCCACGCCGTACATTGCAACATCGCCGGCACACTGCGCGGCGAATAGATGCGCTCGCCCGTCGAGTCAATCTGCGCGCGTACGCCAAACTTGACTGGCGACACGCGACCAAGCCAACGCACATACTGGGTGAAGATCGACTCATCCAAACCAAATCGATCGCGAAAGCGTGCTTCGGCGATGCGAGGATCGCCGCCACTAGGACTTCCACCGCTAGCCGCAGCAGACGCACTCGCGCTAAAACCGCCCGGCGCCAACGCAATCAAACAGTACACCATGAATGTCATCCCAATCAATGTGGGAATCATCAGCAGCAGTCGTCGACTGATATAGGCAATCATGAAGTGTGAACTCGATCAGGTCCCTGGCTGCAAATAAGCGCTCGGTCCAACGAAGAAGAATTCCTCGGGTGACAGCCCAGTCTTATACATCCGCACATTGCCAAAGTCGCGCTTGATAAATCGCAACCACGGCGAGACTCGAATAAATGTGTACGGCTGCTCCTGCGCAATCACGGCTTCGAGCTGATGCCAAATCAACATGCGCGTTTGCTCGTCCATTGTGCGCCGCCCCTGCTCAATCAGCACATCCGCCGCAGGACTTGCCCATTGCGTGAAATTGTCCATTCCTTTGGCGATGCTTTGAGAGTGATAAATCTGCTTCGGATCGCTCTCAGGAGCCGTCGCGCTCCACGCCATGGTCAGCGCATCAAAGTCGCGCGACTTGAGGATGTCTTGAAATCGACTCCAGTCGATCGGGCGCGTCGTCATCAGAATGCCAGCCTTCTTGAAGGAATCACCCATAAATCGCACAATTCGCTCGATGATTTCGCCGCCCGTGGAATATGTGAATTCGAACTCAAACTTTTCACCTATTTGATTCTCGATGATCCCATCCTTGTTGCGATCTTCCCATCCCGCGTCCTTCAACAACTTGATCGCGGCATCTGGATCAAATGGCAGCGGCGAAAGCGATGGATCGGACGCTGGACTCTCTGGATTAAACGGACCCTTGGCGACCGTTCCGATGCCATCAAAAATATCGCGAATCATCTTCTCGCGATCAAGCAGCATCGTCATCGCGCGCCGCACCCGAACATCTTGAAATGGCGTCAGCCGACCAGTCTCACCGCGCGGTCCGCACTGCCATGCAATGATCGAATATCCGCTGCGCATGTTCACCCACTTCAGCGCATAGTTGGACTTCTCAAAGTCAGCGTTCGTGCGCAGCACCGTGTTGAACTGTGGTGAAGTCGGCAAGACGAGCGATGCTTCATTATTTTGAAAGGCAACCAAACGCGCCAACTCATCCTTGATCACTCGAAAGCGCTGTCGATCAAGCGGGGCACGCCCGTACCACCAGTTGGGATTACGAACGAGAACAATGTCGTTGCCCGGAGTCCACTGACTGGCAAGATCCTGCGAATTCTTTGGAATGCGCTCCATCATGAATGGCCCCGAACCCATCAAGAGGCCAGTGGATTGATTGACTTGCGCTGGCTCAAACTGCTCGTAGTAGTGCTTGGGAAGAATCGACTGACCGAGCGCGTTGATGATGTTGGTGAAGAGCGCATCTTTGAAG
>Ga0209284_10002252_pt1 | contig 26866 bp, 15 predicted proteins | sample FRY03_FD_187211 | JGI IMG/M metagenome (GOLD analysis project Ga0209284, IMG submission 187211) | Freshwater microbial communities from Lake Fryxell liftoff mats and glacier meltwater in Antarctica - FRY-03 (SPAdes) (version 2) | ecosystem: Environmental > Aquatic > Freshwater > Ice > Glacier...
AAATTTGAACATTATTGAATCCTACTCCGCGACCTTCGTGCTTGGTGAGGATTACTCCATCGCCATAATCAGCCTGAAGAATAGTGCCTCCATTTTCAGGATTGTTTTTGTGAGGTATGCCTGAATAAACACGGATTGAACTTATTGCTGCTTTTCGTGAGGCTTTGAATTGTTCATCTTGGCCGGAACCAAGCAGAGCATTGTAATCTTCATAGTTATTATAGGCATAAGCCAAGACCATGAAGTAATACGTTTTGTAATTGACCAATTGATTATCACCGAGGGCAAATGCATCATTCAAAACACGAAATGAATGGCGGATACCCTCATTCTCACCTTCAACCATAAGCTGAGGAATAGGTTGGTTAATTTGAGTATCAAAATTATAATTAATAATATTCGATATTGGCGATCCAATTTCATCAAAATTATTGACATCACATTGTGCTATAACACGTGCTTTATCAATGTCGCCCAAATCAGATACAGACACAACATCATCAGCCAGTTGATAAATGAGATATCCCTCAAATATATATGACCTTTGGAGTGAATCGAGAAGGAATCCATCCGTACCTATTGGCGAAATACCTGGGTCAAAAGTTAGGTACCTTTCTCGATAGTTATTTGAGAGAGGATTATCATTAGTTAAATACACTATTAATTCTCTATCTTTTTCACGAATTGTTACATCAGGCGCATCAGGGCCTGAAACTATTTCAAAGCAATTATCGAAAAGGGCTTGGGCTTTATCATCCGCCACTCTCACTAGTTGCACCGATTCGAATGGGTCTCCTCCCGTTGCACGTGCATAAACCACACCAACTGTAATATTATTGTAATCTCCAGGCTCCAATACAAAAGGGCCAGCAGATTGCAAAAAGCGACGATCCCCGGGAGGATTATCAGAACTTTGTTCTGTCCAGGGTTCTACTGCCAATCCGATTGTGCCCCAATTGAAAGGGTCAGTATCACCAGGAAACATGTAGTCTGCAGCAACAGTGAGATCTGCACCCGTTGTGGGATTAAGTCCATCACCACCATAAGCCATTCTTTGCCCGTTCCTCCAATAACCCTGCATGAAATTATAGTGCTCTGCAGCCGTCGTTGGCGCTCCATTGGCTGCTCCAGTTGTGAAGTAGTACAGAAATTTCCTCATCCCATACCGTTCATTATCCACTACCCCATCTCCATATCCAATACCAATTCCAGAATAGGGAATTCCCCCATTATCAGCTGCATCGAGGAAGTCACTTGTCAATGGATTATCAATTCCGTCTTCGTCCTGAAAAGGTCCCTCAAAGAAATCCACTCCCATAGCAGGAGGATTCTCGCCATAGCCGGGAGACAAGGCAGAAAGGGCATCGAAGGCATTACCATTATAGGTGTAGCCTAATCCACGTTGCACATCGCAGCCAACGTAATCATCAACATGACCCCCAATATCGCCATCGATCCAAGTTCCGAAATACGTATTCGTAAGCGTTTGACTTCCCTGATTAATAAGCTGATAATTATAGAAAGTCATGTTATTAATCTCATCATTTGTAGCGAAAGCAAATGCCTGAGCGCGAATTTCCATACCGATTGGCTGACCGCCGGTTTCAGAGTGAACGTTTCCCTTATCATTAAATATCCAAAAATAATTTTGGTCACCATACAGAGGAACTGCATCTGCTCTCTGCCGGTTCTTGCAGTCGATTTCTTGTAAAAAATCAAACCAAGGATAGTCTCCTAATTCAGGCTCGTAAATTGTATTGTCATTAAAATCGAGAAAAGGAGCCAGGTAATAATCTTGGCCTACACCGCCGTGTGCGGGATAGTCAAAAAAGTATTCCGGAATTTGGTAACCATCCGGAAATTCAACATCTAAATTGCATTCGTCCGGATTTGCAATACATTCAAAATATTGGCGGTGGCGCTGTGCATCTTGTCGATATGAAATAAAGAATTTATCCCATTCTCTGCATACCTCTGGCTCAACATTTGCGGCCCCATCATTGGTTAATGGTCCAGGCCAATAATCATTTCCGTCATATCTGTATTGCACCGCAGCAAGCTTAAGCTGATTATCTGGTGAAAGTCCGCCCATCCATAATGAGCCTGCAAACAATACTGACAATCCACCTCCCTTAGGGACTTCATAAGAAGCGCGACCTGCAGCTCTATTTTGCCACATGCTCCCGCCGGTTTCAATAAGTGCTCGAACATTATTGAATTCGAGAGAATTTATAGCACTTCCGGGAGCACAACCTGCTGCGCGATCTGGCAAATGCGAAGAGTTTTCTGAGTAGGCTGAACCATCCGCTTTACCGGCATCTACTAATATTCTGTTTGCCTGAGAAAAGGTGGCAAAAGTTGACAACAGAATACAAGCGAGTAGAAATAATTTCATTTATCCAAGGCATTAAGATAGAATCGAAATATACTAAGTTTAATCAACTTTCAAAAAAAAAGCCCCTTTACAATTACAGAAAAATAGCCTTGCTAATTCAGCACTTCAACGGTAAAACTTAAGTCTTTGGCTTGCGTTCCACCGCAATTGGTGCTATAACTCAGAAGAACAAAATACACTCCGGGACTCAAGTCCGAAGCATCCCATTTATTCTCCATTTCGTTAGCATTAAACACTTCCAAACCCCATCGATTAAAGACCTGAATAGAATAAGAATCTAAAACAGAACTTAGGTCATAATCCGGATCAGAAGCTTTATACATTCTCCAATAATCATTTACTTTGTCATTGTTGGGAGAAATCACATTTGGAAACACAAGATCACTTAGATCAACACCAAAAACTTCACCCGATACAACATCAAAAGTTGTGCTTGCATTGCAACCGGAAATTGGATCGGTAACAACGAGTTCATAAGTACCTGGTTGATCTATAACCGCTGAGGCTAAATTGGCACCGCTTTGAATGTTTGCTCCATCACTCAGTTCAGAAAAACTATAGTTCACAGATTGTTCTGGAGTAATTTCTACACCCTGAATTGTTACCAATGGAGTAAGGCATGAAAGTGAATCCTGCAAACCTACCAAAACGTCAATATCATGGTTCGGAACAGTCACATCTAATGTTGTTGTGCAGCCCGTATTATCAGTAACACTCGCTGAGAAATTTCCCGGGCCGGAATTAAGAAGACTGCAATCCGGCAGAGGCACGCCGGAAGAAGAACAATCAAAAGGGCTAATGCCTCCTTCAATATTTTCAATAAAAAACGCTCCTCCAACATTATTACAAGCCGTTTCAGTGCTAATACTGAACGAAAGTGGCTCGGCTAAGAGTATTTCCACGCTTCCTTCTCCAAGATTACCACATCCATCCTCTACCTGTCCGCTGATATTGGTAACCATAATGGTATATAAACCAGGTTCAGTAATTTGAGAGGCCAAAGTGAGATAAAATGTATCATCCTCAAGTGCTCCCATATTTTCGGGATTCACATCACTAATTAACACAGTACCTCCGGGACCAGTAATTTCAAAATCCGCATTTTCCACTGAGCTAAGAAGAATGTTTTCAGAAAAATCTAGCGTAATTTCTGTGTTTCCACAATCAGCATCAGCAAATATTGGGCTTGGTGGAATGTCATCATACAGAGAAGCTGAAGACTGCGAAAAATCAATGCTGTAACCTTCCAAACTATTAGACCAATTCATAATTACCAAGGCATAAATTTGACCCACGGTAACTGTCAAATCTCCATTGAATGGGGGACCATTTAAGTCTCCCGGACCATTAGAATTTCCAAAGCCGCCATTGGCTGTTGAAATACCTGTAGCTCCGTTGGGCGGAAATAAAGTACCCCAAGAATTGCAACTTACTTCAGGCGAACTTGCTGATCCAATCCCTGCGCATCCTCCATTACTGATATTGAATAAACCCCAATCGTAGTCATCAATATCATTATTGGGATCGATGATGAAGCTTAAGGCACCATCATCCTGTACTGTAAAAGTGTACCAAACGGAAGAGGTTTCCGCGTTTAGATTACAAACTCCGGTAAACTCATACACTGCTCCAGTATTGAGAGATGCACTTTCTTCTGAGTAAAAATCATCACATAATACAATTGCACCTTCGCAGTCACTTACCGATTGAGCAAAAATATTTGCAAAGAGTATTGTAAAAAAAAATGAGGTTGTTACTTTTCTGAACATAGCTTTGGATAAGGAATGGGTAAGGTAACAAAAGGAATTGAAATTCAAAGTATCAATGGCCTGACACCTGAGCAAATAAATCATATATGTCTGAATATCTAATGTTTACAGATATTTATTTCAAACTGGCACATGAACAAGGTTTTGTTCTGCCACTATAAATCCGAGAAAAGCAATCACCGGTTTATTATACACCTCTTGCAACACTTGCGCATAAAGCTTTAACTGATGATTATACTTTGGATGATGAGCGCCTGTTTTAAAATCGATGAGTAAAATTCTATTCTCTTCAATAATGATACGATCAGGACGCAGAATTTGACCTGTGGCAGTTAAATAAGCTTTTTCGATCAGCACTTGATTTGAATCATCAAACCATGGTTTAACATCCTGTATATTCACAAAATAGGCTATATAATTAAAATAATCCAATTCTTCCCTTTCACTCAGCTCATATACTTGAGAAACAATACTTAGTGAAGACTTCAAGTCTTCTACATTGCGCATTCCGGCTAATACCTCATGATATATAGTTCCTTTATCTCTCTTTCCAATAGGACGATCGACATCCCAATAATCAGGAGCTTCATAACTCAAACTAAGCGAACTGAAATCCCTAACTTCCCCCACCTTTTCTGCCATAATATTTTTACTCTTTTCCTCTTCCTTTGCGGTTTTTGGTAAGTCGGAACCAAAACTCAGCGACCATTCTTCAGCTTTACTTGAATGCCCCTGATTTGACAAGGCTTCGAGCAATATTTTTCCAGGATTGTGCTTTCCGCTGGTAATAAGATAGAGGCGATCTTCAGGTCGGGTGCAAGCCACGTAAAATGAGTTTAACTCATCCAGTTTTTTCCTAGCTGTTTCAGCCTTCATAAACTCTTGCAATCGGGTATTCTCAAAACCCGCAGAAGAGTATTTTAATGCGGCTACCTCAAGTGGTTCCGCTTCATTTTCAAGTTCAGTCCACATAATTTCAACATGGTTTCCCGGATGTTGATCTAAAAAAGGTAAAATGACGACAGGAAATTGCAATCCCTTCGATTTATGAATGGTCATGATTTGGATAGCATCCAAAGATTGACTTACCCTTACTTCGGCACTATCGCCTTTTTCAGACCACCATTGTAAAAACGCAGATGTATCATTATTCCTTAGCGAAAACTGATACACATGTTCCATAAAAAACTCGAGGTAAGCATTCGCTGATACAGAGAATCCGCAGTTCCTGATCATGCGCTCTACAGTAGAAAAAAGACCCTCTTGTTGGCGCACTTCCAGTATTGAACCAAGACCTTTTTCAACCAGAAACGCTGAAGTATCAAGCCATGCTTTTAGTGGTTCTTCTTTGCGATCTCGGCGGAACTTTCTAAATTTCTGTATGGATTCAAAGGTAGATTCCGGCATTGCATGAATCTGATGCCAACTTACAATAAGATCGAGCGCAGCGGCCAAATCGCGGAAATCTTCCTTTAATTTCAGTAAAGCTAAAATCATCAAAACTTGCGGATCGCCAACTATACTGAGACTATCTGCCGTAATAACCGGCAAATCGTTGGCCAACAAATGAGCCGCAACGGCTTTGCAATCCGCCTTCCTGCGGCACAAAATGGCAATGTCTCTGCGCTCATACCCTTTTTCTATGCAAGCGTTAATATGATCCAGAATCAAGGACCATCGCTTTTCTTCAATCTCATCAGAATCAGAAGAGATAACATTGAGATAAACTAATCCTTCAAAGCTCCGTTTATGTTGTTGGCTCTGCCTATTGTAGATAGCAGATAAGGTTTCTTCTTCAATTCCATGTTTAAGAAATTCAAAAACATTGTTGTTAAAATCAATGATTGCGCTACCTGACCTATAATTCGTATCAAGAAAATCATCACCATAGTTGCGCTCCAGAATTGCTTGCTTTGATAACAGTTCTGGATTACTTTCAGATTTAAATATTTTTGGTAATTTAATAAATTGTTCCACCTCTCCATTCCTCCATCTATAAATGGCTTGTTTTCCATCACCCACGATCATGCTGAAATATCCCTTAGAAAGGCCATTTTCAAAGAGGGGGATGAAGTTTTGCCATTGTAGAACTGAGGTGTCTTGAAATTCATCAATTAAGAAATGATTATAGCGTTCACCAATGCGCTCAAAAATAAAAGGCGCAGGACTACTAGCCACAATACCTGCCACCATTCGGTTAAATTCACTAATTGGAAGAATTCCTTCCGATTTTTTCAGCTCATCTATAATTCCAGAAATATGTCTCAAAGTAATCATAGGATAGAAAAATGCCAGAATGGCCTTCTTAATTTTATAAATGCTGTACTGATTGCTCAGCTTGTCCATCAGCATATTCATCCTGCTGGAAATTTCCGAAGAGTATCTATCAATTTGCTCTCGATCTGGCCCCTTTAGAGACTTAGCACACCAAAGGCCCGTTTCAACGGATTCGTTTATTGTTTTCTTTGGCCATTCCGGGTGTCCATTCACGAATTTTTGCAGCCATTTTGGTAATAATTTGCCCTTAAAATGACGATCTTCAAGATTGTGTTCTTCAAAAAACGCAAGGAGAGATGCGGCTTCGTCAGAAAGATCCTTTTCGATTTGAAGAATAGCAGACTTCAGTTTAGCCGGAAGTTCCAAAAAAACCTCATCAGGGATTTTACTAAGTTTCTCTAATGGTTCGATTGCACTTTCCTTCAACAATTCAATCGAAAGTCCTTGCAATGCTTCGCGTATTTTCCAATCTGCCTCATCTTCCACCTGACTTTCGGTGAAATGAATAAGGAGTTTGCTTATTTCATGATCGATTCCTACCCTTGAAAGTAATTCTTCTACCGCCCTTGATATCAATCCTTGTGAATCAATATCTACTTCGAAATCAGGCGACAAACGGAGATCTCTCGAAAAACTTCTAATTAATCCATGAATAAACTTATCTATGGTACTGATAGCCAAATCACCATAGTGATGCAACATGTGTCGGAGTATTTCAGCGCAACGAGACTGCAACTGTTGTGCGTCAATTTTAAGCAAATCTATAAGCTGCTTTTGCATTCCGGCATTAAAATAAATCGAAGATTCTCCCTCGGCTATACCCCTAAGATTATTCAAAACCCGCTCTTTCATCTCCTCAGCAGCCTTATTGGTAAAGGTGATTGCGAGGATCCGGGAAAAATAATTCGGATCCTTACTGCTAATGCAAAGCCTGAGATATTCACGAACGAGGGTAAATGTTTTACCGGACCCCGCAGACGAGCGATAAACTTTGAATAACTTTCCTTCCGACATTCGGCTAAGTTAAAACATTAGCTTCGTGACTAATATCATATAGGAATGAGAAATTATTTCAGACCTTTAGCTTGTTGTGTAATTGTAATTCCTGCAATGTCCATTTTGTTAAATTCATGCCGATTGAACAAAGAGGCATCAGGAGTAAATCTAGGGCCAGAAAGCAGAATTGATCGCTTGTTTATTCGATTTTATGATCTCAAGGACACTACATTAGTCTTGAGAAAATTCAGATCGAAAAAGCTAAGAATTATAGACACCGTTGATCATTTAAGAATTGTGAGAATGACTTTTGATACAACTAGCGTTGCTGCCGGCTTGATTTTTCTCAAACTCAAAAAGCATAAATCCATCGAACAAATTGAATTCGATCGCATTTATGGACTTGATGAAGAGGGAAAATAGAATGATAATTGTACTACCCTACAGAACTTATAAGAATAAAATGAAAAGTTTGGTCAAACCTTGGTTTCTGAGCCTATTCGCAGGACTAGTATTAGTTGCGTGCAAAAAAGACAAGGAAGAAATAATAACCTTACCAGTTCCAACAGAAGAGCGAAATCTCGATTTACATGTCCATCATTTTTGGAATGATGTGGAATTTGAATATGGTCAAGTGTATAACGTCAATGGAACCAATGTGATCCTCGATGACGTAAGATATTATTTGAGCAATTTTGTTTCGGAAGGAATGATGGATGATGATACACAACCTCATTTGGAAAAAGTGCTACTCATCGATGCCGGTATTGAAAACGAAAGAACTTTGGGCGAAATTGAACTCGATCATATTCACACCCTCAATTTCTCATTAGGCTTGGACTATGACACCAATCACGCTGACCCTACTGCTGCCGCTTACCCTCTAAATGATGGAACAATGCATTGGGGCTGGAACCCAGACTCAGGTTATAAGTTTATTGTGATTTCTGGCAGCAGAGACCCTGAAAGTGATGGTTCTTATGAATATTTTGAAATTCATGCTGCCACTGATGCCATTTATCGTGAAACCAGTATGATGTGTCACCGTGATGTAGCTGCCAATGGAATAACACTTCATGTAAAAGTTGCCCTCGATCAATGGTTTAATGGAATCGACTTCTCCATTGCTTTAGCTGGAACGCATGGCGCAAGTGTATTAACAAACTCTCTTGCAGACAATTCTATCACAAGTTTTAGCATCCTAGATTAAGCCAAAAAAAATGAGTTTAGGAAAAATTTTCTCAATCATCGGCATACTGACATTTGCTGCATTCATGAGTTCATGCACTAAAGAAGTGCAAGAAGACGGGATTGGCAATTTCCAATTGCGTCTGCTTCCTACTTATGAAGGCGAAGACTTTGAAGTAGGGCAGATTTATTATGATATCCTTGGGCATCGCATTCGTGTTGATGATTTCAAGTTTTACATCAGCAATGCTTTATTATTAAAATCTGACGGAAGCACAACACCGCTGTTTGAAATTGCACTATTTGACCTCGATGCAATGGAATCTCACATTTACCAAGTAGCTGCCGGTGACTACGAGGGAATGCTTCTTTCCATTGGGGTTCCTGAAGAACTTAACAAAGATCAGGACCCTACACAGTATGCAAATTCTCATCCATTAAGTGTTTCCGGATCACAAGGAATGTTTTGGACTTGGAACACTGGATATATTTTCGTAAAATTTGAAGGAAAAGCCGATACTTTAGGCGTAGAAGGAAATCCCTTACTTCACCCTTTTGCTTTTCATTGCGGAGAAGATGTACTTTTTAGATCTCATGTATTTGAAAACACTAACTTCACAGTAGGGAGCGATGGCACAACTTGCATGGATTTGCGTTTTGCAGTGGATCGCTTTTTTTATAATGATATTGATACTATTGACATCAAGGAGAACTACCTCACTCATACTTCCGGTAATTTACCTTTGGCTGAGCGGTTCACTGATTTGTTCAATGCTCAGATTTACTTTGAATGAAATTGAAAATAGGCCTGATCGCTCTCGTTTTAACTGGTGTAATATCATGCCGGCCTGAAAGCATTGTGCCTGAAACAGAATCTTTAAAAGATTCGCCTTATGACTTAATACTTCCCACTCATTTTCCCGATATCGAATTCCCAGATGATAATCAACTTACAACCAAACGAGTTGAATTGGGAAAAGCTCTTTTTTTTGACAATCGTTTATCGAGAGATATGAGTATCTCTTGCGGATCATGCCATTTTCAAGAATTTGCATTTACAAACCAATTGAATGTCAGCATAGGTGTTAATAATAGACCAGGATCAAGAAACGCATCAACTTTGGCTAATATAGCTTACCGCAACAGATTTATGATGGATGGCGGAGTTCCTTCCCTTGAACTTCAGGTAATGGCTCCCATTCATGATCCAAATGAATTTGATTTCAGCATTTTGGAAGTCGCGAGCCGACTTCAAAATGATGACGCTCTTCAGGAATTGAGTATTGCTGCTTATGGTAGAGAAATTGATCCTTATGTGATCACCAGAGCAATCGCCTCATTTGAACGGATTCTAATAAGCGGAAATTCGCATTATGATCAATACGTGAATGGAAATACTGAGGCATTAAATGATGCTGCGAAAAGAGGAATGGAACTATTTTATTCTGATCGAACTTCCTGTGGGTCATGTCATTCCGGATTTAACTTTAGTGATGAATCATACCACAATATTGGTTTGACCGAGAACTATGAAGATATAGGCAGAGCAAGAATTACACTCAACAATTCTGACGAAGGGAAATTCAAAACTCCTTCATTGAGAAATATAATGCTAACAGACCCCTACATGCACGATGGATCTATTGAGAACATTGATGATGTATTGCTGTTTTTTAATGAGGGTTCAAATCCGCATAAATTAAAAGATGAAAGGATAAGAAATTTGAACCTCAACGCCAATGAGATTAGCGATCTTAAAGCATTTTTAGAATCACTCACAGACAAATCATTTATCTTTAACCCTGTCTATTTGCCTTGAAAATGACCAAATCTAAACTTTCATACTTATCGATTATAGTGCTCTTTTACAGCATTGCAGTCCTTGTTTCATGCAAGAAAGATAAGGTGGATGTGGTAGAACGACCAACTGCACCGGACACGAATCCTGATGCAACTCCGTACAATCTTTATATCCCTCCATTCTTTCCACCCATGGATATTCCAAACGATAATCCCTTAACCGTTGAAGGAGTTGAATTAGGAAAACACTTATTTTGGGAAAAGCAGCTCTCTGGAGACAATACGATGTCATGTGGTGGTTGTCATTTTCCGGAAAATGCATTTTCAGATCCAAATCAGTTCTCTATCGGCATTACCGGAGAACAAGGCACTAGACAGGCGATGGCCTTAATAAATTTAGGCTGGGCCAACGATTATTTCTGGGATGGAAGGTCGCTAACATTAGAAGATCAGGTTAGAGAACCTGTTCCGAATCCGATTGAAATGAATGAGTCCTGGGAAAATGCGGTGGCTGATATTTCGGGCCTTCCACAATATGCATCCATGTTTGATGCTGCATACGGAACAGCAGAAGTAACGGAAGATCGCATTGTTAAAGCAATTGCAAGTTTCTTGCGCACTATGATTTCGGCCGAATCTAAATTTGATCGCTCAAGATTAGGAATGGAACTTTTAACTGATCAAGAGCAGCGGGGATTAGAGCTTTTCCTTTTTGAAGGGGGAGATCCCGAAAGCGTTCAAGGCGGGCAAAACGGAGCTGATTGCTTTCATTGCCACGGCTTTGGCTCTTCTCAATTTTCGGATTATTTGCCTCACAATAACGGACTTGACGGGATCTTTACAGATCTGGGAGTTGGTGGAATTACGGGCGATGAAACGCAATTTGGCAAATTCAAAACGCCAACACTGCGTAATGTGGAGTTCACTGCACCTTATATGCATGACGGTCGTTTTAATTCGTTGGAAGAAGTAATTGAGCATTATAATTCAGGCGGTGTGCCTTCCCCAACCATAGATCCATTCATGAAATACACCACTGGTGGACTGCAACTCCCTCAGTCTGATAAAGATGCTCTAATTGCATTTTTGAAAACACTGAGTGACCCCAACTTCCTAACGAATCCTGCTTTTCTGAATCCTCACTAATTCTTCGTCTATTGTACGCAATGTTTTGTTGAGAACTTGAAAATTCTATTTCATTCTGTGCCATTTCAGCATGTAATTTTGACTGTAGCTCTAGCCCTGAGGCAGCATTAATTGCATTCATGGCGTACCGAAGTGCTTTCGTCTAAAACAACAGCGTTTTGGTATCTTAAAAAGAGGTTTGCGTATAAGATTATATGAAGCGGACGTGTATCACCAAACTGATTCACCCTATAATCCTCTTGCTAATGGTGCAAGGGCTAAATGCGCAATGCCCACAGGTTTTTGACTTTTATGGAATCGCAACACCGAGTCCATATTGGTACTCCTGCAGTGGCAATAACTATACCCTCAATCTTCAATCTCCCAATAACTGGGGAGAATACACCATTGACTGGGGAGATGGATCCCCAATACAAACAGGGTTAACTTGGAATTCGCCAAGTTTTATTTCACACCCATATACTGCGGCGGTTGATACCTTCATGGTGGTAATAACTCAAGTGAGTTCCGGCTGTGAAGTGGAAGGAGTTTTAGTAATGGAAGAAGCTACAAGTGCTTCCATTCAAATTCCTGTAGGTGGGCTCACTCAGTCCTGTGCACCGCAAATGCTGGAGTTTATTAATTCAAGCACCAATGTGTCAGAAACAACAGTATTCACTTGGGACTTTGGAGATGGAAGTCCTCCTTTGACTTTCGACTACACCAACCTCGGTGACATAGTATCACACTTGTATCAACCCAATACCGTTAACTGTGAAACGGAAGTGTCATTACTCGCTGAAAACTATTGCAATACCATACAGGGTGGAGCTTCAGAGGCCACATTTAATCCTATACGAATTTGGGATATTGATGAGGCTGCAATTACTCCTTCTGCTACTGTACTTTGTTTTCCGGATAATACCGTAACTTTTACGAATACCACAGAAAGAAATTGCCTTTTTCAAGGTAATATCGCTCAGCGCTATGAATATTGGAACTTTGGAGATTACTGGGGAGAAGGTCAAGATTCAATTATTGACTGGACTCCATGGCCGCCAACTTTTCCTCATACTCTATCTTATCCAGGAATAGGAAACTACGAGGTTATGATGCTCGATTCTAATTTCTGTGGTATTGATACTGCAACCATCGTAATTAGCATCATTCCCCCTCCAACCGCAGGATTAAGCGTTTCCACGGATACAGTTTGCGTAGGTAGCCCGATCACTTTCTTTAATCAAAGTTATGGTGGAGGAAATCAATTTCAATGGAATTTTGGCGATGGAATTGGTTGGCTGCCAACTGGAGGTGGAAATATCACCTACGTTTATAACAACCCCGGAACTTACCTAGTGCAAACGATGGTTTCTGTTCAAAGTTCAGGAGGAAGTTGTGCAGATACGGCTTCTGTTCCTGTGACGGTTCTTCCTGCTCCAAACGCTATAATAGCAGCTGATAATTATGATGGTTGTGATCAGATTACTGTCAATTTTAGTGATAACTCCACACAAGCACCAATTGAATGGTTGTGGAATTTCGGAAATGGGAATACCTATTCCGGTAATACCCCTCCACCTCAAAATTACAACTCCCCAGGCACATACATTATCACATTAAGTGTAGAGAATCAATTTGGCTGTTCAGATAATGATCAAGAAACGGTGCAAGTTTATGCGTCGCCGGATGTTGATTTCGTTGCAAATAATGTTTGTCAGGGCTCCAATTCTCAATTTACTGATCTCAGCACATTTGACCCGGGTGATCCTATCATTTCATGGAACTGGAATTTTGGTGATGGGCAAAGCAGCACTGAAAGCAACCCTATCCATGTTTACGCAGGAACAGGGGTTTTTAATGTGACACTAACAGTACAAACGCCTCAATGTGATGGCACCGTTACTATTCCGATCACTGTAGAGCCAGCGCCAATTCCGAGTTTTAGTCTCGATCCTTCCATTGGTTGTGCACCCTTGAATGTCGCATTTACCAACAATACTTTTGGCGCCTCTTCATACGAATGGAGTTTTGGAGACGGCTCATTTACAGCACTTGAAAATCCTGAACACACCTATTTAAATTTTGGAAATTCTGATGAGACATATACTGTAATTCTCACTGCTTTCACAGCCTTTGGTTGTGGAAGAGCGGATAGTTTACAAGTTACAGTGCAACCGGGTGCTAATGCTGATTTCGATGATAACAGTAATCCTCCAGGTTGTGCTCCTTTTGAAGCTGAATTTTACAATAACTCCCAAGGTGCAATCAGTTACGAATGGGACTTTGGAGACGGCACAACTTCAACAGCAATAAATCCGACGCATCTTTATGAGAATTCCACAGGATTTCTTCAAACATTTAACGTTGAACTTATTGCAATAGCAGCAAATGGTTGCAATGACACCACATACTCTAATATTATTGTATATCCATTGGCCAATTTTGATTTTAATGTTTTTCCGGTTTCAGGCTGTTCGCCATTAACAGTGAATTTCCCTTTTGTAATCGGCATACAGGCTTATCAATGGAGTTTTGGCGACGGTGAATTCTCTAATGCCCCAGTACCAATTCATGTTTATGAAAACAACAGTCCAAATACTATAATTTTCGATATCCAACTAATCGGCACTTCCCCATTCGGCTGCTTAGATACAGCCTATAGTTCTGTTGCTGTTGATCCTCAACCTACTGCTCAATTTCTTGTAGATATTGTTTCCGGATGCTCACCACTAACTGTGAATCTCGAAAATCTATCTTTATTAGCCAGCAACTACGAATGGGATTATGGCGATGGCAATACATCCAACACTGATCAGGTAAATCACAGCCATACTTTTGTTAATCAAACAGGGCAAACCCAGGTTTATCAAATCAGCCTTACGGCATTGAGTACTGATGGTTGCGCTCACACTGTTACTCAAAGTGTTTCGGTTTTTCCCGAAGTACAAGCTTCTTTCCTTTCGCCAGAGCCTGTTTGTTCGCCGGAAACTCTGCAACTTCTCAATACTTCTGAAGGAGCTAATTCCTATTTGTGGGATCTTGGTAATGGAATCGTTTCAACCAATACTTTCCCAACAACTACCTACAGCAATAACACGCTGCAGGACACCACATTTATTATCACGCTGCAAATACTTTCAGCAAATGGATGTATTGATCAAGCCAGTGGTTCCATTATAGTACATCCAGCACCTCTCGGCGGATTTACATTGTCAGAAACAACAGGTTGCCAGCCTTTGCCGGTAGAAATAACAAATACATCTACGCTTGCCACATCTTACCTATGGTTATATGGCGATGGACAAACATCAACAACAGACGCCGTTATTCACACACATGAATTTGTAAGTTTTGCAACTGATCCGGCAATCTTCAATTTGACGCTCATAGCCTACAACGAATTCGCTTGTGCAGACACGATCATTCAACCTATCACCCTCTATCCTCAAGTTAGCTCAGGAATACTAGGTGGAGGACAAGGATGTTCGCCTCTGGGCCTGAACTTTATTAGCACATCATCAGGCGCAACAGCTTCACTAACTTGGGATTTCGGCGATGGGGGCGTAGCTTCAGGGCCAGTTGTAAATCATCAATTCATCAATAATTTCGGTGTTGACACAACTTTCATTGTAACCTTGATTGCCGAGAATATCTTTGGTTGCATTGATTCTTCGGAAGTTGAAATAGATTTATTTGCCACACCAATAGCTGATATCGACATCTTAAGTTCAAGCGGTTGTTATCCTCTCGAAGTAGTTTTTCAGAATAATACCATTGGGGCTGATAGTTATGAATGGTTCTATGGCACTGGGGCAACGAGTACCAATGCAGAACCTGAACACACAGTCCTATTTTATAACAACACGCAAAATCCTGTAACCTATAGCGTTACAATGGTAGCTAATTCTGATGGATGTATTGATTCTGACCAGGTGCAAATTACAGTATATCCTATCCTTGAAGTTGAGTTCAATGCTCCTGATGACGGTTGCAGCCCACTTACAATTACATTTGACAATACATCAACAGGTGCTATTGAGTTCGAATGGGATTTTGGGGATGGGGATACACACACTATTTCAGATCCAACTCATACATTTAATAATAATACGGAGGAAGATATTATATTCACAGTTACATTAACTGCAACTTCCCCGTTCGGCTGTATTGACACCTATACTCAAGACATCATAGTATTTGCCACACCAAATGCAGTATTTACGGCTACTCCCGCAACACAAGTATTCCCCGAGTCAACGGTAAACATAACCAATAACAGCACGGGTGGAGCTAGTTTAGTTTACAATTGGGGTTTTGGTAATGGTCAAACATCAAGTAATCAAAATCCAGTATCTCATACTTACAACACCTGGGGTATATATGAAATTACATTATTTATTACTAATAGTGCCTGCTCCGATTTTGCCTCTCAAATTGTAGAAATTATTGCTCCGGATCCAATAGCAAACTTTACATTTGAAGGTTCCGGATGTGCACCACTTCTAGTAACATTTGATAATTTAAGTATTTTTGGCGCTAGTTATCTTTGGCAATTTGGCGATGGGGGAACATCAACAGTAATGAGTCCGGTGTACACGTATGAAACCGGTGGCACTTTTACCGTTACACTTACCGTAATAGGTTTTGATGGAAGTATAAGTGTTTTTCAAGCCGAAGTAGAAGTGCTTCCGACTGCCATAGCAGCTTTCACATACACTCCTTCACAAGTATCTGTTCCTTCTCAGCCTGTGCAAATGATTAACCTCTCTCAAAACGCTGTTGGTTATATATGGGATTTTGGAGATGGCAGCACCTCTACAGAAACCAATCCTGAGCATTTCTATTCGGAAGGTGGTTTATATACCATTACTCTAATTGCTCTGAATGAATTTGGCTGTCCCGATACATTTATGGTGGTAGATGCCATTTATGCCATCGAGGATGGTGAAATTGAATTCCCAAATGCCTTTACCCCTAATGACGGTGGATCAACAGGCGGAACTTATTCTCCAGACCAACTTGACAATGATATTTTCTTCCCAGTACAAAGCGGAGTGCAAGAATACTTACTTCAAATATTTAATAAATGGGGTGAATTATTATTTGAAAGTGAACAGGTGGGTATTGGATGGGATGGTTACTATCGCGGTGAATTATGTAAACAAGATGTTTATGCATGGAAGGCTAAAGTTAGATTCAGCAGTGGTAAAGAAATAATAAGAACAGGCGATCTAACGCTATTGAGATGATGAAGAGCCTGATCCTATATTGCCTTCTTTCATTGCTTTTGACCAATATTGCCATTGCACAAGGCGAATTTCCAAGCAGTTACGGCAGGAATGATCGATTCACTTTTAAAGAAGCGGATTTCGCTTATTATCAAGGTGATTATGGTTTTGCGCTAGATCTTTTCTCTGATTTATACTCCATTGACACTCTTTTTGGCCCAATCAATCATAGAATTGGTGCCTGTAGTTTAAAATTGAGAAAAGGGGCTAACATAGCCATCCCCTACTTAGAGCAGGCTGTTAAGTCAAACTATTCAGAAGCATGGTTTGAATATGGAGAGGCTCTCCATCTGAATGGAGAGCTCAAAGCTGCGAGAAATGCATTTGAAAAATACTTAGCTGAAGGTGGCATTGATCATAGTCCCGAAGAGATTGATCAGAAACTTCGCATGATCAACTATGCAGAAGAAGCAATGAGGTCAACCGTTGATGTTTCGGTTAAAAATCTCGGACCCGATGTAAATTCTGCATTTGATGATTATGTGCCTGTTGTTACAGCCGACGAAAAAAGGATGTACTTCACTAGTCGAAGATCGGGCAGTACAGCACAATTAAAAGATCCGGAGGGCAATTTCTTTGAAGATATTTACGCTTCTTCTTTTGTCAATAATCAGTGGACAGAAGTCCTAAATTTAGGCATCCCGATGAATTCAGAAACTCACGATGCTACTGTGAGTATATCAGCAGACGGCAACACTATGATCATTTACAGAACAAATGAAAACAGAACCGGGGGCGATCTGTATTCTGCTAAATTAAGCAATGGAAAATGGTCTAAGCCTGAAAAATTTGGCAAGGAAATCAATTCTGAATTCCAAGAAGCGAGTGCCTGTTTGAGCTCTGATGGGCAAACGCTGATCTTTTCATCCAATAGACCTGGAGGAATGGGCGGCAAAGATCTTTACCGCGTGAAAAAGCTACCCAATGGAGTATGGAGTTTACCTCGAAACTTAGGCCCATCCATTAACACCCCGTTTGACGAAGACTCACCTATTCTTAGTAACGAAGATCAAACCATGTACTTTGCTTCTAACGGACACAATTCAATTGGAGGTTTTGATCTTTTTAAAGTTGAGGCTGACGAAAATGGCAACTGGAAAAGCCCAAGAAATTTAGGATATCCGATTAATACAACTGCTGATGACCTTTACCTCTGCATCACGGCTAATGGCCAAAGAGGATATTACAATTCAGCGAAAAAAGGAGGCTTTGGAGGACAGGATCTTTATAGCATAGAATTTATTTACCGTGACTATAAAAATATTGCTGTAAGAGGCAAAGTAATCGATGAGGATGGTGAGGCAATTCAAGCCAAATTAACCGTTATGGATCAGCGATTAAAAAAGCTGAACGGCGAATACAGGAGTAAATTATCAAATGGGAGTTTTGCATTAATTCTCAATCCAATCACTCCATATAAAGTAATGGTTGAAGCGGATGGCTATAAGGCAACATCATTTGAATTAGAAATTCCTATGACCCAAGCTGATTTCAGTGAACATGATATTAAGCCGATTATCCTTTTCAAAGAATGAATCTTCCTCAACATATAATTAAAACAATACTTTCGGTTATATGCGGAGTATTTTTTGTGTTTGCCCAGGCACAAGATCCTTTATTTACTCAATTTTATGCTAACCCAACTTATATCAGTCCCGCCTTTGCTGGAACCTCCATTCAAAGCCGTTTTGCTGCCAATTACCGCAACCAATGGCCCGGAATTCCAAAACCCATTATTTCTTACTCTGCCGCATACGATCAATACGCGCCTGAATACAGTAGCGGATTTGGTGTGATAGCAACCCATTCCCGAGCGGGCGATGGCCTTTTGCGCTCCACTTCCCTATCCCTGCAATACGCTTATGAAGCAAGAATTCGGAGTTCACTTTTTTTCAGACCTGCACTGCAATTCGGTTTTGCAAATAGAAATGTGAATTTCAACGATTTAATATTTGGTGATCAATTAGTTCGTGGTGGAGATGTAGCAACAATAGAACAGCCTACAGCTTCCGTTAACTATTTCGATGTTGGAACAGGTGGATTGCTATTTGGTAAAAAAGGCTGGTTAGGAGGTTCTGTTCTCCACATCAATCAGCCCAAAGAAAGTCTGTACGGTGATTTTGCATTTGTGCCTCGCAAATACAGTGTTCACGGTGGAATTCGTTTCAGATTCAAGCCAAATCCTTTCAAAAGATCCAGAAACTTCATTGTTGGAGCTTTCAATTATCAGGCACAAGGCGAGTTTGACCAACTAGACGCAGGATTTTACTACGAACTCACTCCATTCACATTAGGCTTATGGTACCGTGGTTTGCCAACGAAAAAAAATAATCAAGGAAGACCAAATTATGATGCGGTAGCTATTATTCTTGGATATTACGCAGGTCCTTACAAAATAGGCTACAGCTACGATATCACCATTTCCTCTCTAAGTGTTGTAAATACCACAGGCGCACACGAAATTTCGCTTGTTTACGAATGGGCAAATAAACGAAATGAGAAATTAGCCAAAAGGCGAGTTATTCCTTGCGCTAAATTTTAATTTTTCTTTTGTCAAATATCTTTCTAACTTCATGACTCAGAAAACAATGGGCCATGAAAACCAAGCTATTATTTCTCTTTGCTCTTCTCGCAAGCAATTTTTTGACTGCTCAGAATGAATGCGCGGCTGATCTGATGCGCGCCTATTCAAGAGATCGCGGCCATGATAAGACTGCAGAAACAGACATTAATATTCGTATCTACAATCAAATTTTAAGTTCAGGAAGCCAAAGAGGATCTGAAGAAATATATACCATTCCGGTAGTTGTGCATGTGATTCATGAAAATGGTGGGGAAAACATCAGCGATGAATCAGTGCAAATTGGCGTTGAAAGACTTAATGAAGCATTCGCTAATACTTCTGAGTTTTCAGAAATTGAAGGTATTAATACAGGCATTCAGTTTTGCCTTGCGCAACAGGATGAAGATGGTGAATTTACTACGGGAATAAATCATGTTTTTAGCGAATTAACTGAGCACTTTGTACCCTCGGCAACGGAAGACCTTAAAAACGTGATCCGCTGGGATACCCAACGTTATATGAATATTTGGGTTGTCGCTTCTATTACCCGAGATCCTGATCAAACGGGAGTTATCGGATATGCCACTTTCCCGCAAAGCCATGGCTCTTCTATTGATGGAATCGTAGTTGAAGCAGTAACATTTTCCGGAGGCGATTTCATTAAAGTATTAATCCATGAAACCGGACATTATCTCGGATTGTTTCACACTTTTGAAAACGGATGTAATAATAATGATTGCCTCTTTTCTGGAGATCATATTTGCGATACCCCTCCGGATAATTCACTATTTGATATTACTTGCTCTTCTCAAACCAATTCCTGTTCTACAGATGATGATGATATAAGTCTCAATAACCCATTCAGACCAATTGGACTTGGTGGAGAGGGTGATCAAAACGACATGGTGAACAATTACATGGACTATTCAGGAATCAATTGCTTTAGATGGTTCACACAAGGTCAATCAGAAAGAATGGGCATAACGCTTGAAACAATCCGCAGCAGTCTTCTGAACAGCGTGGCTTGTTATCCGCCCTGTGACAATCCAATTTTTGCAGATGCAACGGCAAGTAGTACGGTAATTAATTCCGGCGAAAGTATCATTTTTAATGATCTAAGCACAGGAGCCAGTTTCAGAGAATGGAAAGTAAACAACTTCCTGATGTCTTCAAACAGTGAATACATATTTAACGAAACACAGCAAGGTTTTTATCTAGTAGAATTAATTCTTTATAATGATGAGCCTGGCTGCACAGCAACAATTGAATTCTTGATAGAAGTAATTTGTCCTGTTGTTGCCTCATTCGATTATAGCATTGAATATGTTCTTGCTAATGAGAATGTAATATTTCAAAACACAAGTACAGGGGCTCAAAATTATACTTGGTATATAGATGGGATGGCAGTTTCTAACGATGAAAACCTCAATTATTCCTTTGATGAAAATGGATTCTACTTTATAGAACTAGAAGCATTTGGACCAAATTGTTCTAGTATTTCCCCTGCTCAACTTATTAATGTGGGCAATTGCAGTATTGGGAATGAAGCTAACAATTGGGTCTTCTATGTTGATGGGGGTAGCTCGGATGGGCTCAATTTTAACACAAATCCAACAAGCGTATTAGACGTGAATGTACCTAGTTATGCTGAAGGGAAATCCACCTTATGCGATGCTGATGGAAATATGATTTTCACTACCCAAGGTTCAATTATTTACGATGGAAACTTCAATCCAATCCCCGATGGAACAGGAATTCTTGGCCATTTTTCCTCCAGAGATGGAGTAATGTTTGTGCGAGCACCGGAAAGTGAAAATTTAATTTATCTATTTTCTCAAGACAATCAAGAAGCTGATTATGTTAATGGATTGAGATATACTTTAATTGATCAATCCCTCAATAATGGAATAGGTGCCGTTGTCCCTGAAGAAAAAAATGTTTTTATTGAGTCTGCCAGAAACGAAGCCTTCACTGCAATAAGGCATTGTAATGGGACTGATTTTTGGTTAGTTACCAAAAACAATTTAGATAATGAAATGAAAGCTTTTTTAGTTGATGCGGAAGGAGTTAATCTTGATGCCATTGTAAGTCCTGCAGGCCCCCAATCCAACGGAATTAATCACACCCGTGAATTTGCAATCAATGCTCGCTACGATTATGTTTTCCATGATAAAACAGTATATCACTTTAATCCTTTAACTGGGGAGTGCGATATCGTTCGCAATTTTAGCGAAGAAACATTTTACGGGGCCTTCTCTCCAAATGGAAAGCTACTTTACTTGTTATATAACAATAATAACACCATTCAAGCCTATCAAATAGACTTAAGTCTGCCTGCTGACGAATGGATAAATCAAGCCTATATTTTCGTTCCTTCAAATGGCGCTAATAGCATTCCAATTGATTGCCAAATAGCCCCAGATGGAAAAATCTATATTCCAATTGTATTCGGCACTACCATTGGTGTTATAAATAATCCGAATGCTATAGGTGATGCATGTAATTTTAATCCCAATCAGGTAATGTTTAACGGCCTTATAAATTCAATGGGAAATTACTTCCATGCTTATACTTCCGGACAAACCATTTTTGTTGAAGGCAATGAATTTACCTGCGCCGGTGTTGAGGAAAGCTATACTATTGCTCAGTCAGAATGTATCGAAGCATCAGCAAATTGGAACTTACCTGATGGGGGTGTTATTACATCAAACGAAAATGGAAATATTGCCGTACAATTTGAAGAGCAAGGCTTGTATAGAATTGTTGCATCCATTCAACTTGAATGCGGCATAGAAACTGACACCATGTACGTAGAAGTCTCAGCGGGACTGACTATAGATTTAGGTCCGGACATAAACATTTGCCTCGGCACTGGAATCATATTAGATGCAGGGCCTGGGGCGGTTTCTTACGAGTGGCAAGATCAGTCAAGCGAACAAACTTTTACAGCAAATGCTCCTGGCATATATTCTGTAGTTATTAGTAATGATCAAGGATGTAATTTCTATGATGAAATCGAAATTCTGCAAGTAATATCCGGTGCAATTGATCTTGGCCCTGATCTCGATCTTTGTGACAATGAGCCTATTATTCTTGACGCCGGGAACGACTTTTTAAATTACACTTGGCAGGACGGCAGCAGCGGCCCAACATTCACCGTTTATGAGGGTGGCACTTATACTGTGATTGCTTCCAATCCATGCGATGCTAGTGACTCCATATTTATTGATGAATGTGGTCATTCCATTAATATTGAAGACATCGAAAGCGAAACAACAATAAACGTCTATCCTAATCCTGCCAACGATGTGATCAATATTTCTGGAAATAAAACATTCGTAGGAACAATGATCGAGATATACGACTCAAAGGGAAGTTTGATTACGACTGAAATAGCTGTGGAATCTGTACTTAGGATAAGTACTAAAAACTGGCCGACAGGACTATATCACATTCGAATAAATGGAAGAGAATTTAAAATGAATTCCCGAGTTATCGTTAATCATTAAGAGTAGAAATTATATTTATTGATTTTATTATATCAATAAATATTTACTTCACGCTCCAATATTATTCCGAACTTGTTTTGAATATCGTCAATTATATCCTGACTAAGATTGTAAATTTGCGCACCTGTTGCGCCACCATAGTTCACGAGAACTAATGCTTGCATATTATGCACGCCGTAGTTTCCGAGATTCCTCCCTTTCCAACCGGCTTTTTCTATTAGCCAACCGGCAGGAACTTTAAACATTGCTTCACCCGAAGGATAAGAAATAATATCGGGAAAATCGATTTTTAATTTATTATAATGTGAAAGTTCAATTACAGGATTCTTAAAAAAACTTCCAGCATTGCCAATCTTTGCAGGATCCGGAAGTTTACTTCTTCGAATGCTCATAACGGCATCACTAACTGCTCTAATGCTAGGCTCCGAAACATTCATCTTTTCAAGCTCTTGTTGAATAGCTCCGTAAGAAGTTCTGAAATCAGCCTTCTTACTTAATTTTAAAACTACAGATGTAATGACATACTGATTTCTGTACTTACGTTTGAATACACTTTCACGATATCCAAAGTTACAATCTTCTTTTTTAAATGTATGAACTTCTCTATCTTGAATATGATAAGCCTCAAGTGAATCGAAATGATCACATAACTCTACACCATACGCCCCGATATTTTGCATCGGGCTAGCTCCCAAACTCCCAGGTATCAGCGACAAATTTTCAATTCCTGCAAAGCCCATTGCAATAGCCCATTGCACAAACTCATGCCAATTCTCTCCTGCCCCACCTCTTATCCAAACATGATCATTGTCTTCTCTCAGCACTTCTCTTCCAGAAAGTTCATTCTTCAATATCAAACCATCAAAATCCTTAGTAAAAAGAATGTTGCTCCCTCCACCCAAAATAAGCAAGGGTTGGTGTTTTGAAAGTTCATTATCAAGGCTGGAGCTCAAATCTTCAAGTGATTTAAACCGAGCAAAATAGCGCGCAACAACCTTCATTCCAAAGGTATTATGGGCGGCAAGCGAAATATTTTCTAAAAAATTAGTCACATTTCAAAAATAAACGGAGTTAATCACATCAGTATCACAATTCAAAAGGGTGATGAACATTCTAATGTGCAATTCAAATGCCCATTGATCGCAGTGTCCTAGTTTGGGCATTATGAGCTAAAAAAGCATCATAGGATTCTTGGTCTATAAGCTCAAAAACATCAGGATCTGCCTCTATCAGATCAGAAATGAAAACACGGTCCGGCAAAATCTTAGCTTGCAGATCATGCAGTATGTAAAAATTTCCCAGCACCTGAACTTCCGAAACACGCTCCGGACCATCGATCCTAAAATAGGAACGACCATTCAAATAGCGCCTGAACTGAGGAAATTTCATGTTTCAAAGTTAAGGCTGAAAATGCTTCGCACAAAATCACGAAATTTGAAAAATCAATTACCAACATGAGCACTTCATATTCCCATAATAACGATAGCCATAAACGAGCTTTAGAGCTGCTCAGTGCAAATGAATTGGACGCTGCACTGGCAGAATTCAATAATTGTCTTCAAATCCATGGGGCCAATGCAGATGTAATTCATGACAGGGCGCTTTGCCATTTGAAAATGGAGAATGCCCTACTTGCTTTGAATGATTTGAATGAAGCCGTTATTCTTCAGCCATCTCATGGCTACCGCTATTCTTCAAGAGCCTATGTAAAGGCATACCTCAAAGACTTTGATGGGGCAATGGAGGATTATAGAAAAGCCATAGAATTGGATCCTGAAGATGCCATCTCGATGAATAATCTCGGCTTAATAGAAGAGCAACATGGTAGAATTGACAGGGCTAAGCAACTGTTTGAACAAGCCGATGAGCTAAATAAGATTTTAGATGAGAACAAAATAATTCATTCAAACAGTGAAAACCTCAGTTCGGAATCAGAACAAGTTACCACTGAAACTATCATTGAGCCTAACTCCAATATGTGGAGCATCATTGGTTCCGTTTTCACAAGTTCTAAAGAGCGCAAGGAATTTTTGAACTTTATTCGCAAAGGCTTTCGACGATAAATGAGAATAGCTTAATTTTCAAGCGTGGCTGAAAAAAGATTTGATTTCCCTTCCTATATAGCTTCTGAATGCATCAAGCGTTTTGGAGATAATCTTCCGAAGATTTGCATTGTTCTTCCCGGCAGAAGAGCATCTTTATTCCTGCAAAAAGAACTAGCCTCGCAACTCGGTAAAGGAATTGAAGCGCCTGAAATTATTCCTGTTCATGAGTTTTTTGAGCGGATTTCTGGACACAAAACTACAGATCGAATTCCACTAATCTTTGAACTTTATCAAGTATATAAAGCTCTAAAAGGGGATGCGGCAGAGAGTCTGGAATCTTTTATGACTTGGGCCGAAACTGCATTACATGACTTTAATGAGGTTGACAATTATCTTATTGAAGCCGATAAAATTTTCGGAAATCTTCGCGATATTAGAGAAATTGAGGAGTGGAGTTTGAATTCTCCCGACCTGAGTTTGGAACAAGAAAAATACCTCGAATTCTGGAACGATCTTGGTCCGCTATATCAAGCATTCAGCAAGCATTTACGAAGTAAAAATTGGTTTACCAGCGGAAGTTTGAGAAGATACCTTTGGCAAGATAATACCACTTGGAAAAATGAACTGCCTTGGGATCATGTAGTTATTGCCGGACTGAATGTGCTTTCCCTGTCTGAAGAAAAGATTTTATTCAGTTTGCATGATGCCGGAAAAGCTAGCATTTATTGGGATGCCGATCAGTTTTTCGTTGATGATCCATTGCATGAAGCCGGCCATTTTCTAAGATCTTACAAAGAAAAGCTAGGTAAGCTAAATGGATTAACCAATAGTTTTCTCAGTGAAAATCGTTCCTATTCTGTAATTGCTTGTTCCAGTCAAATTGCTCAGGCAAGAGCTCTTCAGTCCCTCTTAAAACCGGAAGACTACAATGACCGCACGGCCATTGTTTTGGCAGATGAGAGCCTACTGATTCCCGTGCTCCATTCCTTACCCATCCAAGCTGAACACGTGAATGTTACTTTGGGATTCCCGCTCAAAAGCTCCCCACTTTATGGCTTAATTGATTCCATCTTTAAATTACACATCAGAGCTGGAAAAAATCCTCGTGGTAAGCGCAGGTTTTATTTCAAAGATATCCTATCAATTATTCAAAGTCCTGCGCTTCCTGAGAATTTAGGTTCCGGCAAAGAGGGGCTTCCTTTGTCTAGAATACTGCGAGATTACAAGTTGATTTATCCAACATTCGCCAATATTGTGAGCCATTCCGGAACAGAACGACTAAATGAAATTGCATTTCTTTTTGAGCCGGTAGAAAACGCCTCAGACATGCTGGATGTTTTAAAAAAATTAATTATTTATTTAAAAGATTATTATTTAGAATCTAAAGATAAGTTAGGCAATGAATTTGCATTTCATTTGGCAGGAACATTATCCAAAATCCAAAGTTATTTGCAGAAATATCCTTGGGTAGAAAGCACCGAAATCTTGCATCTTCTTCTTAGACAGTTGATGTCAAAAGAGCAAATTCCATTCTTTGGAGAACCTCTATCAGGCTTGCAAATAATGGGAATGCTTGAAACACGAAGTGTAAGTTTTGACAAAGTAATTCTCTTAGGTGCAAATGAAGATAAACTGCCAAAAGCAAGATTCGAAAATTCACTTATTCCCTTCGATCTCAGAAAAGCATTTGGTTTGCCTACACATAGGCAAAGAGACGCCATGTATGCTTACTATTTCTATCGTTTGGTTTCACGAACCGCATCAATACAGATATTGTACAATGCCGAACCATCCGTTTTTGCAATGGGTGAAAAAAGCCGGTTTATTACTCAACTTGAATATTACTTGAATCAAAGCCCTGAATCTCAGCCCATAAATCAAGCAATAATTCAATCCCCCATCCCTTCGGGT
>Ga0209284_10002255_pt1 | contig 26846 bp, 29 predicted proteins | sample FRY03_FD_187211 | JGI IMG/M metagenome (GOLD analysis project Ga0209284, IMG submission 187211) | Freshwater microbial communities from Lake Fryxell liftoff mats and glacier meltwater in Antarctica - FRY-03 (SPAdes) (version 2) | ecosystem: Environmental > Aquatic > Freshwater > Ice > Glacier...
TTGTGTGCTTTCCAGTACTAAGTTCGGCTAAGATTTTTAATTTAAAAGGTTCACTGTAACGTCTAATTACTTTGTCATTTTTATACATAATGTTTAAAATTATGTAGCCTTTATTCAGGACGAGTCAGCATGCCGCATAACGTTGAAGTGTATGAGCAGTAAGGGGGCGAAATAAACAATAATATTCCGCCATTAACTGAACATTGCAGAAAGATAATGACTTTTGGGTTAAACACAAAGCCCTTATTGCTTATACACGGCGGCTGGCTTTGTTCGGTTCTGTTTTTCACTTCCGATATTCTCTTGTCTGTTCGGATTGAGCGTTGGCAAGACATACTCTTTTGCAATTTTTGGCTTTAGCATTGGCTGGTGCGAATTGCAAATGTGTATGGCTTTTAGCGTTGGCGTTTATCTTTCAGAATATTAATTCTGTCAACATTTTTTTAATGTCCAAATGTTTGGTATTTTGTATTGTTTTGGAATTGGCTGAAACCAAATTAATCCAGTCCATAATTTTGGTTTTTTCAGTTGTTTTTGTATTCCAATATTCTGAAAGTTCTAATGCCGAAGTATTCATCAAAATTTCCAAGACAGAGCCTGAATTTTCAAAAAGTTTTATAAAAATCCTTGGTATATTTTTGTAAACCTTGTCTTTAATTAAATAATCGTCTTTTCCTCCAGCAGTAAAAACGTCTCTGATATTCGGGCAAACAACAGCCTCTCTTGTTACTAACCAAATTGCAAGACGAGAAAATTTGTCGCCTCTATTACTAAAAACTTCAGGAAAATAAACCATTGCCTTGTTCCTGACTTCCTGTTTTTCAAGACTGCTTAAATTGTTCCAAATATTTATAACGAGATTACTCGCTCTTTCTGTATCTTGAATCCACCATAAATCTTGTCCAGCCTTTAGTTTGCTTTTGTAATAGTCAGTAATAGATTTGATGGGATTCTTCTTTTGTCGTAAAACATCATAAGGTGTGTTGATTTTATCGAAAATGGTTTTTCCCTTTTCTAAATTCATATCGATTAAATACCTTGGCGAATGTGTAACAACAACTTCTGATAGACATTCTTCATACGCTCTACACCTAAATTCAATTGGTTTACCCAATTTACCGAACAGCATAAATATCCGTTCGACATCATCAACTCTTGTAGATTCCAAAACGCTGTTTCCCGTTGTTTTCCAATGATTTTGAGTAGTGGTTTTGACTTCAATTCCGTAAAACTTCTTGGCAACAATGTCTGGAAATTTTTGTCCACCTATCAGTTCTATCGAATTCTCAAATTGAGTTCCAACTGCTAAATCAGTTATAACATCACAAACATACGGTTCAAGTTTGTTACCTCTTAACTGTTCAATTTGTTTTGGTGTTTTTTTTGGGAACGATTATTTGCGGAAAGTAGAATGATAATGATTATCCAAAAAAGAAATATTTGGATAAAATTTATCAGGCATTATTATTTTTTGATTTTGATGTCTTTTGAACATTGAGATATAGGTTTCTTCTGAAACCGATTCAAGTTCTTTTGATATGTCAATATTGTAGTCTGTTGTTATTCCAATATATCCAAGCTCAAATGCTCTGTCGTGAATGTTACAAAGACACAGACCATTTTCTGGATTAAGTCTTTCTTTATGATTTTCAGACCACTTTAATATATGGCTTGCAACTAAAAGTTTATCTACATTAAGATTGCAAACCGCACAGCAATTAGAATAATTATTTATGATAATTTTTCTAAATAAAGATTGATTCACTCTTGTTTTGACTAATCTTATTTTATCTAAACCTTCTTTTGAATTAAGAATTTCTAAATCCGCATCTTCCCATTCAGAATATTCTTGCTCAATAGTCTTGTTTTTGTATTTCGCTAAAAGAACTTCACTTTCATAAAGCATATCATCCCAGTTTTCTTGAAACGCTCTGTAAGTTTCAATTGCATTTTTCCCAGGATTTGCTAAACCTTTTATTCCTCTATTTTGATGATAAGGGTCTTGGCTGGAAAGATGGACTAATTTATAGGCTACGGCACCAGGCGTTTTATCAATCAATTCAGCCAGTTTAATAACTTCAGAATTGCGATTGTTGAATTGTCCGTAACGGATTTTTGTGTATAAATTCATTACCAAAATGAATTCATCCCTTGTCCAAAGTCTTCTTTCACTCATTGTTTTCGATAAGTTTAAGACTTGTTTCAATTTTGACAATTACAGATTTGTAATCTTCTTTTAAATCATCAAAAACTACACTTTCAAATTCATCATTTAATAGTGAAAGAGAACTTTCCAAAGCATCTTTAATAATTGCTATGTTCATAATTTTCTGATTAGGCTGCGTTAGGGATAGTAGCGGAAAGCCCACAGCGAGGCACGAGCGAGGACTTGCAGCGGATAGCCCGACCCGATAGGGTAACGCCCAAATTATTATTATTCATTATCAAATAAAATCTTTGAGAAAGGTCTTGTGTTTTTTCGGGTTCTTCCAAATTTTCAAACAGTTCTTTTAAGTCTGCGTGTCTTTTTAATTCTTCTCCGTCTGTTGTATAGGCGTGAGTTGGTTTTGGGTATGGATTGTATTTATCTGAAATAATTTCTTGCTCTAATTGTTCAAGTGCGGACTTTTTAAGTGCAGACTTTTTTATACCAATAAAAAATACACGTTCTCTTGATTGAGGAACTCCATAATCAGCTGCGTGAAGTACACGAGGACTTAAAACCAAATATCCATTTTCCCCAGCTGATGAAAAGTCGTTTTGGATTATTTCTTTTACGTTGGAAAGATTAACAAGCCCTTTTACATTTTCTGCGATAAAAATTTTAGGTTTTGAGATTTCAATAACCTGTTTCATCCACATATAAAGTTGTCCTCGAGTTTCTGTGTTTGCCGTATTTTCTGTGTTGAATTCGCCTTTGTGATTTTTATGTGAATCAAAACCATTTCTTTTTCCTGCGATACTAAAGTCTTGGCAGGGAAAACCACCAGTTACAATGTCGATTTCTTCGGGAAATACTTCGGTTCCGTCTTGGTGCATTTTTACCAAATCTACGATGCTGTCAGTTTGGTAATCTTCTGGATTATGACCACGTTTTGAAAAATAATTTACCCAGGCATTTCTCGCGTCAATTAGAATGTCGTTCGCAAAAACCGTTTTGAACCTTGTCTTTTCGAGTTGAACAAAATTGTTTTCCAGCTTTTCGTTTATAAATTCGGGATTTAAAACCTCGTTTACTGACGAAGCCAAAACGGAAAAGTCGCCTTCAAAACCCAAATCCATTCCGCCACAACCCGAAAAAAGGGAAAGTACATTTAGCGTTGATTTTTCGTCGGTTTTTTGTTTTTCGAGTTTTGTTTTGTCGTAAAACTTAACTGCAAGCTGTGGTTCGGCAACTATGCTTGTGTTCTCTGATTCTTCATTAAATGTTCGCATAGTTTAATTTTGTATTGGATGAGATTTAAGATATTTAATTTTCTTTTCGGCAACTTTTAGAACTTTGGTTGCGTAATCTTCGTCCGCAATATCATAGACGATTTGGTCGCTCATAAATTGGATAAGAAGTTCATCTTTGTCCAATTTTAGGATTTCGGCAAGTTTGTTAAGCATTTCTTTTGTGGGTTTTCGTTCGCTCCGCTCAATTTTGCTCAAAATAGCTTGGTCAATATCCACATAAGCCGAAACTTGTCTTAATAAAAGTCCGAGTGTTTGTCTTTGGTTTCTTAAAATTTGTCCGATGTTTTCCATTTGAAAATGTTTACTTGACAATAAGTGTCAAATATAATTTTTCAATTTGGATAAATCAAGTTAAATATGTTCAAAATTTGAGCGTGGGGAAATTTTAGCTCTTTTGGTTTTTAGAGCGTTGGCTTTTTGTGGTGGGAAAAACCGAATGTGCTAAAATATGCGGCTGGCTTTTTGGGGTGGATTTTCAATTGAAGCGAGATGTTTTTTTAGCTTGCCGCTAACGTTTTGCAGCTACAAGAAGTTGGCGATTTCGAAGCACTGAACTGTCTGGCAATACAAAACTTGATACGAAGCACAAAGCTTCATTTAACCACTGAACCGCCAATTTCTTGTAGGTGCTGTTATGTGCTGCCCTAATTTCCATCTTCATTGTAAATATTAAAATTGTCAAACGAAATTTTGCCAAAGTCTTTTTCGGTTGCCATTTTGTCAACATCCTTTACTAACGCTTCGGCATTTTCATCATTACTGTCGTTCATTTTATAACTTACATAATGGTCTTTGTATAAATACCAATTACTCTTTGATTTGTCGTACTTAAAAGTTATTACTTGTTCCCAATGCCGTCCACCAGCAATACCGTGTTCAATTGAAAAATAACCATTCTTAATCTCTGTCCCAGTAAATGGGTCGCCAAAAACTCCACCACAGTCAATACAATAAACGGCATTGTCATTTCTATAAGCAAGTTTGAATGAATTGTCAGACTGTCCTAACAATAATAATAAAGGTCTCTTATCAGGTTTGTCCTCTCCATAATTTGAAGTCGTTTCTTCGGTATTTTTTCTTAGTACTAAAATATTATCAGTAAAGCCGTCAAGGTTAGCGTCACCTGTTGAAATATTAATTACAGAATAACCTGTCTGAATAAATGCTTTTAAGGTTTCTGGTATTGCGTTAATATTTTCATTAAAAGTTTCGTGTTTTCTTGTGTCGTTGGTTGACCGTGTTGGTTGACTTTTATCGTCAATTTTGGGAGTTAAAGTGTCTTTTTTTTGGTCAACGTTATTGTTACTTGTTTTCTGTCCACAAGAAATTAAAGTCAATAAAAGTCCCAATATTAAAAGTCTATTCATACCTGTTAGTTGTCTGAAAGGGTTGCACATTAGAATTTATAGCTGATATATTCCGTTTGTACGACATACCCTAGGTATTTTTATCTAAAGTAGTACTTTCTATCAAAACAACCAACCGGGTTACCGGATTAAAATTTTTTGGGGTAAATTGTATGTTTGGGGTTTAGCATTGCTCCCGAAGTGTCGGGAGCTTTATAACGGATATGTTTGCAATCGCGTTGAAAATGACTTATGACCATCAAAATAAATAGTTGAAAATATGTTGGTACAAAATCAGCTGATGCCAAAAACAGTAGCCCAATATATTAAAAATTAATTAGTCCAAAGTTGTAAACCTCGGGCAGCGGGAAGTAATAATTTTCACTGTACTAGCTAATGTTCCTCCATAGTATGATATACATTTTGTACATCATCGTCTTCTTCAATTTTCTCCAGAAGTTTATCTACGTCTGCTGCTTGTTCTTCTATTAATTTTTTGGTTACCTGCGGTATGCGCTCAAATCCCGAGGATAATATTTCTATATTTCTTTCTTCCAAAAATCCCTGAATTGCGCCAAAACTTTCAAATGGCGCGTAAATCAAGATACCGTCTTCATCTTCAAAAACTTCATCGACACCACAATCTATTAATTCTAACTCGAGTTCTTCTAAATCCCTTCCTTCTACAGCAATCCTAAAATTACAAGTATGATCAAACATAAAAGATACAGAACCACTGGTACCTAAACTTCCGTCACATTTATTGAAATAAGAGCGTATGTTAGCCACAGTTCGGGTATTATTGTCTGTTGCCGTTTCTACAAGAATGGCAATGCCGTGAGGTGCATACCCTTCAAAAAGTATTTCCTTAAAATCCCCAAGATTTTTATCAGAAGCGCGTTTTATGGCACGTTCTACATTGTCTTTGGGCATGTTTACTGCTTTTGCATTTTGAATAACCGCCCGTAACCTGGAGTTGGAATCCGGGTCTGGTCCTCCTTCTTTTACAGCCATAACAATGTCTTTCCCTATGCGGGTAAAGGCTTTGGACATGGCAGACCAACGCTTCATCTTTCGTGCTTTCCTAAATTCAAACGCTCTTCCCATTGTATTATATTATTTTTGCAAAAATAGAAAAATGGCTATTAATTATTTGCAGACATATACAAAAATTGATTCAAGTTCATTTAACTCACCAAAGTATCAATAATCGCTGCAAGTTCAAAGTCTTTTTCAGTTACCCCTCCGGCATCATGTGTGGATAAAGATATGTTTATTGTGTTGTAGACATTATTCCAGTCTGGGTGGTGGTTTAGTTTTTCTGCTTCAAAGGCTATGCGGGTCATCACTGCAAACGCGTCTTTAAAATCTGCAAACTCTAGGGAGGTATGTATGGCATTTTCGCCATAATCCCATCCTTCAAAGGATTTCATTTTTTCTTCAATCTGTGATTTTGTAAGCTTTTTCATGATAATTTTTGTTTTAGTGTCGTTAAACTTTCATTACAGGTAATTTCATTGATAACCTCGTTGATAGAAGTCTGATACTGTTCAGGAAGCCTATTTCCTTTTGGTAAAACCGCTAAAAAATAATCTTCGTTACTGGTAAATGTATTTGTAAACACAGGTATATTCCCACCCAATTTCTCGGAAATTTCTTGAAATAAATCACTATGGTGAACTAAATCAGTACTTCCTAAATGAAAAATACCGTACTTATTTTGATTGATAATATAGTGAATTTGTTGGGATAATTTAGTTTCTGTAATGGTATTAATTACCAGATTTGGAAATACTTCAAAATGTGTTCTGTTTTTTATGCACGCTTTTAACTGAAGCAGTAAAGGGGCATTTACGCCCAAAACCAATGGAAGTCTTAAAATAGCATATTGTTGTGAGGGCAAACCTGCAAGTAATTTTTCTATGGCAATTTTATGCTTCCCAGATGTGGTGGTAGCTAAGGTTTTATCTTTTTCATATGCCGGAAATTTTTTATATCCATCAAACACCCTCACAGACGAAATATACAAAAGCCTGCAATGCGGCATTACGGTACAATACTCAAAAAGCATTCGGTGCATTGCATATATTGCTTCGGGATTGCCTCGCAAAGCAGAAATAATTACATGAGGACGTACTTCATTTAGAATGACGTTGACATCGTCATTTTCCAAATCAAAAGGATAGAAAACCTGATTTTGTTCAAAAAAAGCATCCGGTGAAAAGTAGGTCCCATAGACGTCAAAGTAGGGCAGGAGTTCTTTATAAATCGCATTCCCCACAAATCCACTGCCACCAAGAATTAAAACCCTATTTCCCATTTATGCTTTATAAAATGGCAATTTCACGACCTTTGCCTTGATATTGTTTTTTCTGATTTGTATGTAAATTGTAGTACCTTCTTCTGTAAAAGCTGTAGTTACATATCCTAAACCGATTCCTTTATTCAAAGATGGCGACATGGTTCCGCTGGTAACTATTCCTATTTGTTTTCCGTTTGCATCCACAATTTCATAATCGTGCCTTGGGATCCCGCGCTCCACTAGTTCAAAAGCCACCAGTTTGCGATGCACGCCCATTTCTTTTTGTCTTTTTAACGCCTCTGCATTCACAAAATCCTTAGTGAATTTAGTAATCCAGCCCAGACCGGCTTCTAAAGGGGAAGTGTCGTCATTAATGTCGTTTCCGTAAAGGCAATAGCCCATTTCCAGGCGTAAGGTATCCCTGGCAGCCAGACCTATGGGTTTAATGCCAAATGCCGCGCCGGCTTCCATTACTTTGTTCCACACCTGTTCTACTTCTTCATTTTTACAATAAATCTCAAAACCACCACTTCCGGTATAACCTGTCGCGGAAATAATAACGTGGGGAATACCCGCAAAATCACCGACCACAAAATTGTAAAATGCTATGCCACTTAAATCCACACTGCTTATGGACTGCATAGCTTCAACCGCTTTCGGTCCTTGTATGGCCAGTAAGGAAAAATTTTCTGAAATATTCCGCATTTCTGCTCCCATGGTGTTGTGTTTGGAAATCCACTCCCAATCTTTCTCGATATTAGAGGCGTTTACAACCAGCAAATATTTTTCGGCTTCTAATCTGTAAACAATCAAGTCGTCCACTATACCGCCGGTTTCATTGGGCAAACAGCTGTATTGGGCTTTGCCGTCAGTAAGTTTAGAAGCGTCATTAGAACACACTTTTTGTATAAGGTCTAAGGCTTTATCGCCCAGAATTAAAAATTCACCCATATGGGAAACGTCAAAAACGCCCACTCCATTTCTAACGGTGAGATGTTCTGCACTAACCCCTTCATATTGAATAGGCATATTGTATCCGGCAAAAGGAACCATTTTTGCTCCCAGAGCCTCGTGTATATGGGATAAAGCTGTATTTTTCATAATGTATTTTCCGCAGTAAGGCGGTTTTATTTTTAATTAATTACCGGTGTAATGTCAGGGCTTTTTAAACCGCACGCAAATTTATTTAAAATAAAAGAGTTTAACCTTTAAAATGTTTGAATGTTTTGCACATAGTCATTAAATTGCAGAAAGATAAAATTATTGTGTAATTCATTTAGAAAAATTTCGCTTTCGCGAAAGCACAACAAAAACAGTTCCATAAATCCGAAAAAAACAGATGAAAATATATACCGCAAAACAATTATACGAGGCTGATAGAGCAACGGTTGAAAAACAGGAAATCACCCCTATCGAATTAATGGAGCGTGCAGCAGGGCAGGTGTATCAATGGCTGAACAATCAAATGCAAGGCGCAAAAGTCCCTATTCATGTTTTTTGTGGTATAGGAAACAATGGCGGGGATGGTCTCGCTCTCGGGAGGATGCTTTTACAAAATGGATATACCGTAAAATGCTATGTGGTTAACTATAGCGAGAAACGCTCTAAATGTTTTTTAATCAATTATGACCGTATCAAAAATGTAAATAATGATTGGCCATTGTTGATGAAAAGTGAAGCAGATTTCCCCGAACTAAAAAAAGAGGATATTGTAATAGACGCTATTTTTGGAATTGGTCTTAACCGTCCATTAAAAGACTGGGTACAAAATCTTATCAAGCACATCAATACTTCCAAAGCATATATCCTTTCCATTGATATTCCCAGCGGGATGTTTATTGACACCCCCACGCCTGATAAAGAAGCTGTTATTAAGGCAAACTTTACATTGACATTTCAAGCACCAAAATTGGTTTTTTTCCTTCCGGAAACAGGAGTTTTCACCCAGAATCTGGACATATTGAACATTGGCCTGGATAGGGAATATCTATCAAAAACAAAAACAGATGTGTTATGGATTCTTAAAGAAGATGCACTGGCAATGTACAAGCCCCGTGAAAAATTCAGCAATAAGGGCACGTATGGCCACAGTCTTATCGTGGGTGGAAGTTATGGGAAAATGGGTGCCGTAACCCTTGCAGCAACCGCTTGTTTAAGAGCCGGGGCCGGAAAAGTAACCGCATTTATACCCAAATGCGGATATTCTATTTTACAAACCGCAGTTCCCGAAGCTATGGTAATAACCGGTACTGATGAAAATCAATTAACGGGTCTTACATGGGATATACAACCCGACGTCATTGGCGTTGGCATCGGTATGGGAACTTCCGCAGAAACCGAAAAGGGATTTTTAGAATTTTTAAAAGTGCAAAAGAAACCCATGGTTATCGATGCAGACGCTATAAATATCCTTGCAAAAAACCCAAAGGCAATCAAAGATATCCCCATAAAATCAGTGCTTACCCCACATCCGGGTGAATTGGAACGCTTGATAGGAAAATGGACCGATGATTTTGATAAACTAGATAAAGTAAAAAAACTTTCCAAAAAGCATGATCTTATTTTTGTTTTAAAAGAAACGCATACCATAACGGTGTACAAAGAAAATATGTACATCAATTCTACAGGAAATCAGGGAATGGCAACTGCTGGTACCGGCGATGTGCTCACAGGAATACTTACAGGATTATTATCTCAGGGGTATGATCCATTGGTAGCGGCTATCTTTGGCGTTTATTTGCATGGCAGCGCAGGCAATATTGCTGTGGAAACAAAAGGATATCAGGCGCTAATTGCAGGGGATTTACTATCACATATTGGCGATGCCTATGTGGCTTTATTTCAAAGGGATGAGCCCGTGGATCAGGATAGTTAGAATATAGCTATCCCATACTTTTACCTTTAATTTTTTTTAATTAATAAATCCTGAAAATTGCTATCAGGGTTCCTCTTCTTTGTATTGTCTATTTTTATTAATTAAGCTTTTCTTTTAAAAAGCTACCCGTAAGGGATTTTTTGTTTTTCACAACCTCTTCCGGGGTTCCTTCCACTAAAAGGTTTCCTCCATTTTCACCACCTTCCGGTCCAAGGTCTATAACATAGTCAGCACATTTAATAAGATCTAAATTATGTTCCACCACAATAACAGAATGTCCCTTCTCTATGAGTGCATCAAAAGATTTGAGCAGTTTTTTTATATCGTGAAAATGCAATCCTGTAGTAGGTTCATCAAAAATAAATAAGGTTTTATCTTTTGTATCCCCTTTTACCAGAAAAGAAGCAAGTTTAATACGTTGCGCCTCCCCACCAGAAAGGGTAGAAGAGCTTTGCCCAAGTTGTACATACCCCAAACCTACATCCTCTAACGGTTTTAATTTGCCATACACTTTCTTTTCGTCATGGGTTTTAAAGAATTCGATGGCATCATCAATGGTCATATTGAGAACATCGTCGATATTTTTTCCTTCAAAATTCACTTCGAGGATTTCCTTTTTAAAACGTTTACCGTTACATGTCTCACATTCCAGGTGCACATCAGCCATGAATTGCATTTCTATGGTTACTTCGCCTTCTCCTTTACAGGTTTCGCAGCGTCCACCATCTACATTAAAGGAAAAATGTTTTGGCTGGTAATTTCTGATTTTGGCAAGTTTTTGTTTGGTAAATAATGCCCTGATATCGTCATAGGCTTTTATATAAGTCACCGGATTGGATCTGCTGGATCTGCCTATGGGATTTTGGTCTATAAACTCTATGTTTTTCAGGTTTTCATATTTGCCTTCCAGTTTAGTGAACTGACCGGGTTTTTCACCTACCCCTGTAAGCTGTCTTTGCAATGCAGGATATAGGATTTTTTTAACCAAAGTACTTTTTCCGCTACCGGAAACGCCTGTTATCGCTACAAAAGAAGTTAAGGGAAATGTAACATCGATATTTTTTAAATTGTTTTGTCTGGCTCCAATAACTTTTATGAAGTAGGAAGAAGATCTCCGCTTTTTAGGGACTTCAATCTGCATGGTATTATTAAGGTATTGAGAGGTGAGGGAATTTTGCTTTAAAATTTCGGCATAGCTGCCGTGAGCAACTACTTCCCCTCCATAAGTTCCGGCTTCAGGACCAATGTCGATAATGGTATCTGCCGCTTTCATAATGTCTTCATCGTGCTCGACCACAATAACGGTGTTCCCCAAGTCTCTCAAGTTTTGTAACACACTGATTAGCCGTTCTGTATCTTTTGGGTGCAACCCAATACTTGGTTCATCCAGAATATACATAGAACCCACCAAGCTGCTTCCTAAAGAAGTTGCCAAGTTAATACGCTGCGATTCCCCGCCAGAGAGCGTATTGGATTTGCGGTTTAAGGTTAAATAGCGCAATCCCACATTTTCAAGAAAAGAAATGCGGTTATTGATTTCCGTTAATAAACGTTTGGCTATTTGACTGTCATGCGGATTTAAAGCTATGTTTTTAAAAAATAGGGCTAGCTTTTCTATGGGTAGCTCTACCAGTTCTGTGATGGAATTATCGGCTACTTTTACATAATTTGCTTCCGGACGTAATCTTTTGCCTTTGCAAGTACTGCATTTTGTTTTTCCGCGATAGCGGGATAACATGACACGATTTTGGATTTTATAACTTTTTTCCTCTAGGAAACGAAAAAAAGTATTCAGCCCTTCAAAATAGGAATTGCCATCCCAAACCATTTGTTTTTGCTCATCTGTGAGTTCAAACCACGGTTTATGAATAGGGAAATCAAATTTATAAGCATTTTTAACCAATTGGTCCCGATACCAGCTCATGCTTTCGCCACGCCATGGATAAACTGCATTTTCAAAAATGGAAAGTGAGGTGTTAGGGATTACCAATTCGTCATCAATGCCTATGACATCGCCATACCCTTCACAGGCAGGACAAGCACCATAAGGATTGTTAAAACTGAATAAATGAATGTTAGGTTCTAAAAAGACAATGCCATCTGCTTCAAATCTATTATTGAATTCCCTTCTGGAATTTGTAGTTACATCTTCTAAGTATAAAACCCCTTTGCCTTCAAAAAAGGCAATTTCCAAAGCATCGGCCAGACGGTTATAAAAGTCCTCCTCTTTTTTGGTTATTATCCTATCGATTACCAAAAGGACTTCACCAATATTTAAATCTTCAGATTCTGTATCCAACTCCTCTATTCTTAAAATGGTGTTGTTGTGATGAATTCTTGCATATCCTTGTTGTGCAAGTGCTTTTAATTTATTAGTAAGCGTTCTGCCTTCTTCTAAATGGATAGGAGCTAGAAGTAGGAGTTTTTTTCCTTCTTCCAGTGATTTTACATATGCAATGACATCTTGTACGGTGTCTTTTTTTACTTCCACACCCGAAACCGGAGAATATGTTCTCCCTATTCTGGCATAGAGTAGTTTTAAGTAGTCATAAATTTCTGTTGAGGTCCCCACTGTAGATCGCGGGTTTGTGGTATTTACTTTTTGTTCAATTGCAATAGCAGGGGCGATACCTTTTATAAAATCGACTTTGGGTTTGTTGAGCCTTCCTAGAAATTGTCTTGCATAGGAGGAGAGACTTTCCACATATCTGCGCTGCCCCTCAGCATATAAAGTATCAAATGCCAAGCTGGATTTACCCGAGCCTGAAAGACCGGTAATTACAACGAGCTTATTTCGGGGAATAACAACATTAATATTTTTTAAATTATGAAGCTTTGCTCCCTTTATAATAATGTTGTGTTTTGGATCTACTTTGTCAATTTTCAATGCAAACGGGATTTTTTTTGTAATTCTGCAAAGATACAATTTAGAAGGCTGTTTTTTAAATGCAATTTGTCATAAAGTTTTTGTAATAGTTATAATTAAAGTGATAATGTTGGTTAACTTTGGGCAACCCCATAAAACTTTTTTGAAAATAAATATGTTAAAAAAATTAACTTATTTGCATTTGTAAAATCTTTGTTGTTATATTTACATCAAGTTTAACACCTAACACATAGTTGCCTATACGATATCATTACTTTTTAAACTAAATAACTATAAATCCCTTAAGGGGTTTATACCATTTATAAAATTTAATGATATGAACACTATACCTACAGATGCGTTCCTAGTAAATGCGTATATAAACGGCAACGAAAAAGCTTTATCAGACCTTATAGAAAGACATAAACAAAGGGTTTATAGCTTTATCTATTCCAAAGTCTATGACAGGGATATTACCGAAGATATTTTTCAGGATACTTTTATTAAAGTGATAAAAACTTTAAAAAGAGGTGCTTATAATGAAGAAGGAAAATTTCTTCCTTGGGTAATGCGTATTTCTCATAATCTTATTATTGACCACTTTAGAAAAAATAATAGAATGCCTAAATTTGAGAATAATGGCGATTTCAATATTTTTTCTGTCCTAGGCGATGAAGATTTAAATATTGAACGTAAAATTATTAAAGGTCAGGTAGAAGATGATCTTAGGAGAATAATACAAGAATTACCCGAAGACCAGAAAGAGGTGCTTATCATGCGCTTGTATAAAGACATGAGTTTTAAAGAAATTTCAGAACAAACAGGAGTGAGTATTAATACTGCATTGGGGAGAATGCGGTATGCGCTTATCAATTTACGTAAAGTCATTGACAAGCATAATATTGTTTTAGTAAATTAATACAATAATTGCAATTTTGATGCGTTAAAGCTTTAACACTAACATCAAAACTGCAATTTAATGGAAAAAACTTACTTAAAAATCTCATCAGATAAGATGAGTAATTTATCCCCGAAGGAAGAAACAGTAAATTTTCTTCTTGATTATTCGAAGGCTTTAAGTGTTATAGATTGTTATAAATGGAAGTTTGAAGCACTTCTAAACTAAACTTTGGAAAAGTCCCGTTAATAGCGGGACTTTTTTTTGTAATATGCCTCAAGAACCGGTTTCCGCCCGATAGTTTTAGTAATAATATCTTTTTCTAAATCCCAACCTCTCGCAGGGGAATATTGTCTTCCATACCAGATAATTTGTAAATGCAATGTATTCCATAAATCTTCAGGGAATAGTCTTTTTGCATCTTTTTCAGTTTGCACTACATTTTTACCATTAGTAAATCCCCAGCGATACAACAACCGATGAATATGTGTATCTACCGGAAAAGCAGGTATATTAAAAGCTTGCGCCATGACGACACTAGCAGTTTTATGACCCACAGCAGGTAATTCTTCTAAATCTTTAAAACTTGCCGGTACTTTTCCTTGGTGTTTGTCGATGAGAATATGCGATAGATAATAGATGCCTTTTGCTTTCATTGGTGAGAGTCCTACCGGTTTAATAATCTCTCTTATTTCTTCCACCGAAAGTTTTATCATATCATAGGGATTATCTGCTTTTTTAAATAAAATAGGCGTGATAAGGTTTACGCGCACATCTGTGCTTTGTGCAGAAAGCAAAACAGCAATTAAAAGGGTGTAAGGGTCTTTATGATCTAAAGGAATGGGAATTTCAGGATATATTTTATTTAACGTTTCAATAACAAATAGTACCTTTTCTTGCTTGGTCATTTTCTTTATATTTAAAGATGTAAAAATAAGCGAATTCTAAAGGAGAAACAAGTTTACTCCTTTTACCAATTCTATAAATTAACCAAAAAAAAACGTTGATATGAAAACATTGCAAGTGGGTGACAAAGTGCCAAATTTTAAATCAAAAGATCAAGATGGGAATGAAGTTTCCCTCTCTGATTACCAAGGAAAGAAACTTGTTGTTTTTTTCTATCCTAAAGCAAATACTCCCGGATGTACCGCAGAAGCGTGTGATTTAAGGGATAATTATGCAGAATTGCAAGCACAGGGTTTTGAACTTTTGGGTGTAAGTGCAGACAGTGAAAAACAACAGAAGAATTTTAGGGATAAATTTGAATTTCCGTATCCATTACTTGCTGATGAGGATAAAACCGTTATAAATGCCTTTGGTGTATGGGGACCTAAAAAATTTATGGGTAAAGAATATGATGGTATTCACCGAATGACTTTTCTAATAGATGAGAAAGGAGTTGTAACTAGAGTAATTGACAAGGTTAAAACCAAAGAACACGCAGCACAGATCCTCTCTTAAATAGGAATTTTAAAAAGGAAATCCCTATTAAGTAGAGGTTTCCTTTTTAATTTCTACATAACTGAATAATTTTTTATCCCTGATAATTTTGGAAACTCCCTCAGGCAGCATTTCTTCCCAGCCATCTTCACCTTCAGAAATCTTATGTAACACTTCTCTAGAGAAAATGTTTAATATTTCAGGATTGAAATCGGCAATATCTACTACTTTTCCATTGTATTTAAAGAATTTATACAACTCTTTCATGCGCGGATGTACTTTCAAGTTCTCACTGGAAGTGAACTCCCCTGTGACGGGATCTTGCATTGGATAAAGATAAACTTTAAGGTCTTTAAAGAATAATTTACCAAATGCTTCCAAAATACCCCCACTAAGGTGTCTATAATATTTTTCATCAAAAATATCCACGAGGTTATTTACCCCCATAGTTAGACCCATGCGTGCTTTTGTATATCTGGAGAAATATTCCACCAGTTTATAATACTCCTGAAAATTAGAAATAAGTACAGTGTGACCTAAGGAACATAATAATCGGGCTCGATCCATAAAGTCTTCTTCATCAATTTCACCTTCTGCGCGCAAGTTAGAAAGGGTAATTTCAAAAAGGCATATGGTGTTATCTTTATCGACTTTATTTTCATTTATATACATATCATAAGACCGCTCAAACATATCAATATTTACCTTAGTTACCGGGCGGAAACTGCCTCTAAGCGCTAAAATATTTTTTTTGTAAAGTACCGCTGCCGGAAGAATGTTGTTCCCGTCAGGACCAAACATTATCGCTTCGGTCATTCCATTTTTAATAAGCTGAAGACTCATTAAACGGTTATCGACATTTTCAAATCTGGGTCCCGAAAAATTGACCATGTCAATTTCAATCTGGTCTTTGTCAATGTGATCATAGAGATAGCGAAGCAATTTTTTAGGCTCATCATATTTATAAAATGCACCATAAATTAAATTTACCCCTAAATCCCCCAAAGTAAGTTGTTGCAATTTTGCATCATTCTCATGAAACCTAACATGAATTATAATCTCATTATAATCTTCATCGGGTTCAATCTGGAATTTTATTCCTATCCAGCCATGACCTTTAAATTTTTTGGCAAAATCGATGGTTGCTACTGTATTTGCGTAAGCGAAAAATAATTTATTGGGATGTTTTTCTCTGGAAATACGCTCTTCCATTAAACGCATCTCGTGGCGCAGCATTTTTTTTAAGCGTTCTTCGGTCACATACCTTCCGTCTTCTTCAATACCATAAATGGCATCACTGAAATCTTTGTCATATGCAGACATAGCTTTGGCAATTGTACCAGAAGCGCCACCGGCCCTGAAGAAATTACGCACAGTTTCCTGCCCTGCACCAATTTCAGCGAAAGTTCCATAGATATTTTCGTTGAGATTAATTCTTAGGGATTTACTTTTTATAGATGGAATTTGTTCAAACTCCTTATCTCCTTTTAAAGTTTCCGGCATAACTGTTTTTTATTATGACTAGTTGCTTTACAAAGGTACTAATTTGAACTGCTAAACAAAAAAATATCTCTAATTTTGTTCTTATGTTAACACCATTTTCCATTACTTTTTTGGGCACGGGCACTTCTCAGGGAATTCCGGTTTTAGGAAGTGAGCATCCTGTTTGTAAAAGTGATAATCCTAAAGACAAAAGACTTCGGGTTTCTATACTTATTTCTTGGAACGATTTGAATTATGTGGTGGATTGCGGCCCAGATTTTAGAATGCAAATGTTACAGGCAGATTGTAAAAAATTAGATGGTATTTTATTTACCCATGAGCATAATGACCACATAGCAGGACTTGACGATATACGCCCTTATTTTTTCCGTCAGGGGGATATTCCTATTTTTGCTCATGAACGTGTAATTAAAGCGCTTAAAAAACGTTTTGATTATGTGTTTGCTTCAGAAGATAAATATCCCGGTGCGCCAACGGTTATTGAAAATCAAATTGATAAGAACACACCATTTAAAATAGGGGGTCAGTTAGTAATTCCCTTGGAAGTAATGCACAATCGCCTGCCGGTTTTAGGATTTAGAATTGAAAATTTTACCTATATCACAGATGCAAAAACAATTGCTGAAGAAGAACTGAAAAAAATAAGGGGCACAGAGGTTTTGGTAATCAATGCCTTGCGAATAGAAGCACACCACTCTCATTTTAATCTTAGTGAAGCTTTAGCTTTTATAGAAGATATACAACCTAAAAGAGCTTATCTTGTGCATATAAGCCATATGCTGGGTTTTCACGACGAAGTGCAAAAAACACTCCCGGAAAATGTTTATTTGGCCTATGATGGTCTCAAAATTACTGTTTAATTTGTTTACAATTTTAAATTAAAAACTATGCGAAGTAGAATATTTATGTACCTGTTTATTTTTTCCTTATTACTGGTTTTGTTTATGTATATGAACCAGAAAAAAATACATGAAAATCAGGAAAAGAAGATTGAAAAACTGGAACAAAAACTAATGGATACCGAAGCAGAAAAGCAAGGGTTGCAAAATCGCAATATAGATCTCAATTATTTTACATTGCAAGGCAATGACAACGCTATGTCTTATTTTGAAAACGATGGATTTGAGGCCGATCAAATTGAGACTTTAGTAACCGATCAAATATACAGTCAAAACACTTTAGAAGGAAACCATCCATTGGTTCCTTATGATGGCATGGCAGGCACCATGAAAATAAATAAGGTGCGGTTTCTTAATCATAAATGGCTCATAGCAGATTTTACTGACGGCACGTATTGGGGCGAAATGCTGGTGCAATATGATCTTAATGAAAAAGAAGAACTGGTTTTGAACACCCTGGGTTCCTTATTATATGCGGGGAATTAATATCGTTATGTTTAACTTTTAAATTCTTTTTTCCAGCCAAGCCTTTAATTCAAAAAAGTTTTGTGGTGCTACTCCGTGACCCACCGGGAATTCGCTATATTGATTTTTTACAGCCAACTTATCTAGAAAAGGTTTTGTTTTTCTTGCCCATTCCACCGGAATAACTTGATCGACGCTTCCGTGAGAGCAATAGAAATCGAGATGGGTATACTCTTTATTTTCTTTTCCGGCAGAAATGAGTTCTTCATTGATATAACCACTTAATGCAATAACATTTTTAATTTTATCGGGATGATTTAGAGCAACTGCATAACTCAAAATAGTTCCCTGACTAAAACCCAGCAGATTAATATTGTCTTTATCCACAGGATAATTTGCTATAACTTCATCAATAAATTTTACGATTAAATCCACAGATTTTTTTGCTTGTTCCGTATCACTGAATTTTCCGGAAGTTGTATCCCAATGAATTGCATACCAAGCATTGCCATAAGGTTCCATAGCAAATGGTGCCCTCGCCGATACAATAAACAAATCGTCAGGTAATTCCCCTGCAAAGGAGAACAAATCATTTTCATCGCTGCCATACCCATGAAGCAAAAGGAGTAATGGTGCTTTTTTAGTATTGTTTTTTGGTTCTTTTATTAGATGATAGAGACTTAGGTTTTCTTTTTTCATTATTTTTATTTTAAAAAGTATGCCACAATCTTTTGAAGATTGCGGCATTATTGATGTTATGCTATTCTTAATTTATGCCTTTAAACCAGTCCTGAAATTGGGCACCCAATACAGGAATTAATTTTCTTTCTCCCTGAATTGCCCCTACAAATCCCAACACCTATAATATTAAGACAAAAATACTCAATATAGTAGAAACAATGCCAAGAGGCACTATATAGGAAAGCATACTGATTAATAAAGATAATAGCATTAATCCGAGCATTTGCCGAATATGAAAAGAAGCAAAAGCACTTTTTTTACTTGAATTCATTACAATAGCTATGATAAAACCTATTAATGTTAAATAAGCAATGATAGCAATTGTTTTTCCCTCATCTGTAGTTGTATTTTCCATGTTTTGATTATTTAATGGTTAGTTGTTTTAAAATTAAGGAATTTTAGTCTAAAAAAGTGAACCATTGTTGGAATTTTTCACTGAAATATGGAAATACAACCACTTTTCCCTGTAAAGCATGGAAGATGGCAATTGCCCATAAAACAAATGCAATCACAAAAATAATTTCTCCTGTAACCAGATGAATATTGCCCTGGGTAACGACTGAGATAAACAAAAGGATTACTAATCCAAACATAGTTTTTATATGGTAAGTAGCATAAGTGGATTTAAGGTCCTTATTCATAAAATAAGCGATAATCATACCTACAAAAGTGAGGTAACTAATCAAACCTATTGTTTTTTCCTGTTGGGTTATCATAGTTATTTTGTTTGTAGCATCAATGTTTTATTGGCATAAACGCCATAAGCTTTCCCTTTTAATTTATGACCAAGCAATGCAGCATTTTTGGAAGTGGAGAGAATATCTTTTTCTTCAAAAGTCCATTCCTGATCAGGATTAAAAAGGGTGATGTTAACGTTCTCTCCTTCTTTAATTGGACTTTGAGGTATGGAAAACCGCTCTTTTAAACGGTTTAAAAATAGGATGGATTCTTCTGCAGTAAAAACAGTATTTAAGGCTCCAAAACAACTTTCCAAACCTATACTCCCAAATAAAGCGTGATCAAATTCTATTTTTTTGTGCTCGATATCTATGGGATTATGATCGCTTGTTACGCCATCAATGGTACCGTCTCTAAGTCCTTTCATCAATTCTTTCACATCTTCTTTGGTGCGCAATGGCGGCAATATTTTTAAGTTGGAATTAAAAGTGGCGAGCGCGTCGTCAGTCATTACCAGGTTATTTATGGAAACGCTGCAAGTGATGTCTAATCCTTTGGCTTTGGCCTCGCGCAGTAATGCCACACTTTTTTTAGTGGAAATAGTGGGAATGTGTAATTTCCCGCCGGTGTATTCCAGAATGAAAATATTTCGGTTGATATCCAGTTCTTCAGCAAGTGCAGCGATTCCTTTTAATCCCAGTTTTGTGCTGCTTTCTTCTTCATTCATTACCCCATTTGTCGCAATGTCGTTTTCCTGAGAGAATGCAATCACCAAACCGTCAAAGTCCTGTGTGTATTGCAAAGCTATTTTTAAAAGGTTTGGGTTTTTAACTTGTTTTTGATAATCATAAAAGGCAATCGCGCCTGCATTTTTCATATCAAAAAGCTCGGCTAAATCTATGCCGTTCCCTTTGTTTGTTAAAGCACCAATAGGGTAGAGGGTAACCGCATTATTAGTGTCCTTAGAAGTGATAAATTGAATATCTGCCTTACTGTCAATAACGGGATTGGTATTTGCGTTTACCGCAACGGCTGTAAAGCCACTCATTGCAGCAGTTCTTAAGCCGTTTTCAATGGTTTCCCTTTCTTCAAAACCGGGCTCCCCAAAACTTACACTGCTATCAAACCATCCTTGGGAAATATGAAGATTGTCCAGTTTTATTTCCTTTCTTTTATTTGGGTTCTCAATTTTAGCAGCTATTTTTTCAAATACACCATTGGTAATAAGGATGTCCCTTTTTTTATTGTGGTGGGCACTCTGCGGATCGAGAATAGTAACCGATTTTAGTAGTAGATTCATTTAAGTAGTTTTAAAAGGAACATTTCAATGACTAAAAACAACAATGCAAAAATAACAAACCATTTCCAAAAATTACGAATGCTGTTATCTTCTGCCACTTTTTCAAAAAGGGAGTCAATGGCGTTGTAATTTTGGGTTCCCGTCCATTCTGAGGCATTCAGATAGCGCAATTCACTTTCTTTTCGGGAATAATTATAACTTACTTTTTCCAGTTCGGTTTCTTTATCAAAAATACCATAAATACCTGCTTTTGATGGTTCATCGGTGGTGGTAATGGTGACTTTATTAAAAGTATTCTGTTGTAAAGGTATGAAATCTACCTCTTGATTTTTTAAACTTAAAATGTGGTCCTGCGGAAGTTGCGCAGCTATTGCATAGCTGTTTTCTTTACCAATAGTGTAGTACAATTCAGGTAAAGGCAAACTATTTTTAGCAATACTGTAAAGCGTTGGAACCACGAGTGGTGAACTTTTAAAATTAGAATTTTCTGCCTTTATGGAACTATGGAATAAATAACTCGTTCCTGCTTGTGTTAAAAAACCGCCGTTATCCTGGTAAGATAGAACTTTTATAGCTGTTGTAGCATTTGGAAAGTATGAATTTACTTTTGGATATTGAAAATTAGTAACTTGCCGGTCAAACACATTTTGATAAATGGGATGGGAGAAATTAATGGTGGTAATTTGTTTTTCTTGCGTTACTTTTGCGGAGAACGCGCCTAAATTTTGTGTTCTCAATAATGGGTTATAGGTACTAAGATCTGCATTTTCCGAAGGTATAATTACCAACGTTCCGCCATCTTTCACAAAAGTATTCAGGTTGGTTTCCAGTGTATTCGGGATACTTTCCAATTCATTTAAAATAATTGTGTTCTGTTCTAAAAGAATGGCATAATCCAGCTGATTTACCGGTTGTGAAATAAGTTCAAACTCATCGTCAGTAAAAATTCTCTCTATGAAGGTGGCATCTGTCCCGTTCACAGAAAGCACTTTTATTTTACTTCCTTTATTGATGTTGAAATACAATTCATTATTGAAAAGTAATCCGGGGTCAGTGATGGAGACCCTGCCTTGGAATTCGTTGTTACTGTCAATTTCAAATTCGGCTGTAACTGCTGGGGAATCATTAAACCCCACCGAAGTTTTAGCTACAAGTACATCTGCATTATACAAAGAAACGGGGAAGTTTTCTGGGGCTGTACCATAGTTGCTTAGATTTACTTTTAGGGAAATCAAATCAGAATTTATGGAAGCTATGTATATACTATCAATGGATATGGAATTTGTGTTTACGGGTTTTAATTGAATAGTAGAAATCTTCATCGGGTTATTTTCGAGGTCCGGAAAACTTTCCAGCCCTTGAAAATCGGAAATGATAACCAGGTTTTTTTCGGTGTTTTGTTCTCTTGAAAACAAGTTTTCTGCCTTAAGAATAACTTCTTCTAATGCTATTTGTGATGCGCTGTATGGCGTCTGTAATATTTCGCTTTTAAAATTTTCCCTGTTCGTCTGTCTTGAAGATGCAGTATTAGTAAACCAACTGAATCCCTCGGGAAGATCGTTATTTTCAAAAAGTTGTTGAGTAGCTCTCTTTAATAATTCACCTTGGGCACCTTTTGCCTGCATACTGAACGAATTGTCCAGATAAATTACGGTTTCTTTGTCTGCCCTTAAAGCTGTTTCCGAAGCAATAAAAGGTTGGGCAAAAGCAAATATAACACACGCTAAAGCTAAGAGCCTGCTGGTTAAAACCAACCATTTCTTGAGTTGTGAACTTTTTCTGGTCTGAAGGGTTACTTTTTTTAAAAACTTGACGTTGGTAAAAGGTGTTTTTTGAAATTTACGCAGCTGAAATAAATGAACAAGTATAGGGATTATCAGAAAAAAGAAGGCGTAGAGTAATTCAGGATGTTTAAACTGCATTCCAAAAAAGATTTTTCAAAGATATTAAATGATGCTGTATTATACGAGCTTTGTCATAAGATTTATCCTATATTAAACTCAATTTCCAATGTCCTCATATTTAGCAGGTTTATTACCCGGAAGGGAATTCCTGAGAAATTCACGTATATCGTCATTGGCATTTTTTAAATCTTCATAGCGCAAATACATCATATGACCACTTCTATACCCCTTAAAATATAAACGATCTTTCATTTTGCCACTTGGGTCAATTTGCCATTTTGTATATTTTGCGTTGAAATAAGTGGTCGCCCCATCATAATACCCGGATTGAAACAACACTTTTAAATATGGATTTTGTGCCATCGCCTGTCGTAAATTCTCCCTAGTGTTATCATTTTCAAAATCCCACGGGCGCACGCTCCCAAACATATTATATTTTATATCAGTCTTAAAGTTGAGGTGTTCTCTAATATAATAATTTATGGCCGGTGTAAAAGAATGCAACCAGGAGGTTAGTTCTGCACTATAATCTGGGGAAGTTCCTGCATCTATTTTATCTATTCCTATATATCTGGAATCTAATCTTCCAATGGTTTTTCCTTCACTTCTTAACAATTCTTTCCAGAAAAAATTTGTGGGTACATCCAGATTGTGCTGTACTATGACTTCTTTGCTTATACCGGAATAGTAAGCCATTTTTTGTGCAATACTTTCTTTTTCTTCCGAAGAAATAAAACTTCCCTTTGCCAGTGCCGGAATGAGCTCATTAATTGCAAAATCTTCTGCCTCGGGTAATATTTGTAATAAATCCTGTTGTTGTAATTTATTGTCTAGTGCTTTATGATACCAGGCAGCTGCAGTATAATAAGGTAAGTTTAAAGCTGAAGATACCGGCCCGCTCACACGCAAAACCTTATAATCTGCCGGGGAAACTAAAATCACCCCGTTCAAATACATCCATTGCCTGTTTTGTAACTCAAGAGCTAAACCCATCACACGGGTGCCACCATAACTTTCCCCTATGAGGTATTTGGGAGACTGCCAGCGATTATTTCTGCTTACAAACGTGTTCATCCATTCTGCAAGATAGCTTATGTCTGCATTCACACCAAAAAAGAGTTTACTGTCAGGATCTTTTCCATCTTTTTGAATCATTCTGGAATAGCCGGTGTTCACCGGATTAATAAAAACAATATCAGCTTCATCTAAAATAGAATAGGGATTGTCTTTTACACCATAAGGTTGCAAAGGATATCCTTCAGCATCAATATTCAATACCTTAGGTCCTGTATAAGCAACATGCATCCATACTGAAGCAGAACCCGGACCACCATTAAAAGAAAAAATCAAAGGTCTGTTTGCTCTGTTCTGTATATTGGTTCGTTCATAATAAGTATAAAATAAGGAAGCAATAGGTTCGCCATTTTCGTCCCAAACCGGTTGGGTGCCTGTTTTTGCCTGGTAGGTAATATTTTGTCCATTAATTACAACAGTATTTGTGGTTGTAACAATAGTGTCTACAGGTAATGTCCTGTTTTGGGAAAAGGCAAATGCCGAAAAACTAAGAAGGAGGGCAAGAAAAGTATTTTTCATAAATACGTTGTTTAAAAAGCTAAAGATACCAATTTCAATGAAGAATTAAAATCCTTTAAAAACCCCTAATCCAAAGAGTGCAAAATCATATTTTACAGGGTAATATTAAGGTTAGCATCTAGGGCAAACTTAAAGCGCTGGACGGATGGTTACGCAACCGCATGCGATACTGTTTATGGCACTTTTGGAAGAATGGTAAATCGTTTTTATTGACTTTAAAAAACCAATACATAAATACATATAAGGGAATAATGGTATGCAGTAATTCATCAACAATGTGTTGTAATCCTGTAGGTTGCCATATGCCTCTTAATGCTACTTGATAAACCAATCCTACTATAAGTATAAATGCGGTTATGGCTGTTAATGTTCCTTTGGATAATAGCCATTTGAACGGAATTATTTTTAATCTGAATACAGATGAAGTGAAATATAGTGCCACTAAAATGTTGGTTAAAATGGTGAAAAACTAAAGAAAGGAATAACCATTTCAGGAATGTCCGTTTGTCTATTTTAAAACATTAATAAAAACTGCGTTATAATGGCAAACCACACAATACAAAGTCCTATGGTTTCTAATTTTTCTCTCATTTTTTTAATGTTTGCCAACGTTTTGCAGCTGCAAGAAGTTGGCGATTTCGGAGACGAAAACTGTCTGCCAGCACAAAATCCGCCGCGGCGGACACAATGCTTCATTTAAGCTCTGAACCGCCAATTTCTTGTAGGTGCTGTTAGCTGCTCGCCATTCTTTATTCATCGTCTTGTTTATCAATTAGTCTTAAGTTTTGTCTTTAAGAAAGCCGTAAGTTTTTGAATTACATAGAATGCAAAAAGTCCAAAAACTACTCCTGCTAAAAGTCCACTTATAGAACCTGCAAATAGAGTTGTTTTAAGAGTCCACCAATGGGTTATCTTATTAAAAATCCAAAAACTTATCATTCCGATTATAAGTCCGCCAATCGTTGCTGTCGAAACTAAAAATGTCTTAAATCCTTTTGTCACTGATTTCTTGTTCAGTCCTATAAGTATTGAGGCTGATAAAATTCCTGCACCAATTAGTCCAAATAAAATCAAAAGGCCTACGATTGTCAAAACAATGCCGGCTCCGACACATATGAGTATAAAAACAAAAGCGAAAATTGCAAAAAGAAAAAGTCCCGGAGCAAAGTCGTCTATATCTTCAAATTCTTCAGTATCAGTTGTCAAATTACTTTGTATTTGCTCTGTCTGTTCGTTTGTCGAAATACTGTCGGTTACTTGTCCAAATGTCAAGTTATTTGTTAAAAGCACAATTGTTAATATGTAAAATAGTCCTTTCATTTTGTAAACGATGTGCCTTTACCGTACCGCCTTGCCACTAACGTTTTGCAGCTAAAAGAAGTTGGCGAGTTTTACCACAAATGTTCATACGAAGCACAAATGTTTGTTGAACCACAAAACTGTCTTCCGAAGCACTAAGCCGCCAATTTTTTGTAGGTGCTGTTATGGGCTGGTTTTCTATTCTGCACGCTTTAATTCTGTCAGTTTTTCGTTACACATATTTTATCCAAGAGTTGCATAGTGGCCACTGCCAAGGGTTGCAATATCGCCTTTGATTTTGAATATTATTAAAACTCCAAATTGTTTGTCTTTTTCTGCGTCTATAAAACGCACTCTGTCTCCATTTTTTAACATAGCATTATTTTATTCGGTTACTTTATTAAAGATATATCTCTTGTTTTCTTCTTTGCTGATTAATTCAATAAAGTCAAATGAGCCGCTAAATTTTCTAATGGTCAATTGTTTATTTTTTAGCACTAAAATAGAATCGTTTTCTTTCTATATTCAAATTCTTGTGTTTGATTTTTTTCATTCATTAAAGCACCAAGCCAACCAAAGTCAGCGTGCCAAACACCTTTGCCATTTCCATAGAAATTTATTTCAGCACTCATTGATGTTGAAGCTAAGCCAACAATCCCTTTTGCGATTTTTTCGGATGTTTCAGAGGATTCTGATTTTGTAACTTCTGCAACTATTTCAGAAATGTCAAATTTATATTTTCCTTTTAGTTTGTCGCTGTCGAATGTTGTCCCATTTTCATTTTGCAGACCAGTTTTCATATTACAAGCCGAAAGCAAAATTATTGATAGATATAAAATGGTTTTTTTATGGAAACAATATTAAAACAGGGGTTGCGAAGCAACCCCTGTTTATTTTTAAAGAACTCCACCACCTGCGATTAATCTGATTAATCCAAAAAGCATAGCAACACCACAAAGCACTAAACCTGCAATAGCATTACCTTTTGGTTCACCTTCTTTTGCTTGTGTCATTGCGACAATACTAATTATTAAACCTATTGTTGCAAATGGAATATTAATCCAGTTTAGAGAGCCTAAACAAGGGAAAAAACCTACAATCATTCCTACGATTGCTAAAATACCGAAAATTAGACTTGCTGTTTTCATTTTTATAAAATTTAAAATTGATTAAAATAGTGAATTATACTTAGTTTTATTGCTTTGTTAAATTATGTGTCATCAATAATCTTTGTTAATCTCAGCTTAAATATGAGATAAAAAATAAAAATAAAGAAATTTA
>Ga0209284_10002256_pt1 | contig 26838 bp, 30 predicted proteins | sample FRY03_FD_187211 | JGI IMG/M metagenome (GOLD analysis project Ga0209284, IMG submission 187211) | Freshwater microbial communities from Lake Fryxell liftoff mats and glacier meltwater in Antarctica - FRY-03 (SPAdes) (version 2) | ecosystem: Environmental > Aquatic > Freshwater > Ice > Glacier...
CGTATTCAACTTCGCTCTCTAGAATTTCTATTCGCATTAAACTGTGAATTAAATCCTTATTAGACATTACCTTTACCTGGTGTTTCACTAAAGTGATTTTCAAACTTGTTTCCAATGCCGTTCCATTCAGCAGCATCTAAAGGAACATCTTCAGGACGTACTTGGGTAATTACGGGCCAAAGATTACTATACTTACGATTAATTTCTTCCCATTTAAACTGTTCGCCTACATCTCTAAAAGTATTATCGGCTACAATTGCATCAACCGGGCATTCAGGTTCACAAACACCGCAGTCGATGCATTCGTCTGGATTGATAACCAACATGTTTTCACCTTCGTAGAAACAATCTACTGGACATACACTTACACAATCCATGTGTTTACATTTAATACAATTGTCAGTAACTAAATATGTCATTATAGTCGTCCTAACCTTATGAGCGTGGCTGCAAGATTTATCTCTGCATCAGCAACCAATGCATGATCTACAAGACCTTGCTTAATAGTTAGCACGGCATTATCTTGTTGTTCATCGTTTCCGAACAGTTCAACATTGTCATACAGCCAACGATAAATCTCTTCCATTTCTTCTGGTCGAACTGCACCACAAAGTAATTTACGTGCATCATTAATCTTACCTTGTTTAAATAACTCAACCATATCTAGTTTCCAGTCACTATTTCCAGTATCACCTTCATTAGGACGAAGTAAACTACCTTCTTGTACATTCATCTGTACCATATTGATACATTTGCGCAAGTCTGGATATGTTGCCTTTACATAAGTGTCTAGGATATCCAAATCTGGAATAACACCTTCTGTAATAAGAATCTCTGCTACGCGAGCAGTAAACTCAGTCTGGTCAATTTTAGCAATATGAAAGCCCTGGCAACGACTATGGATAGCTGGAATAATTCTGTTAGGATAGTTACAAGTTAAAATAAACCTTGCTGTGCTGTGATATTCTTCCATAACACCACGCAATGCTGCTTGTGCGCCAGGACTCAAATAATCAGCCTCGTCAAGTAGCACAACTTTAAAGTCACCAAACGGAATCATTTGTACAAAGTTGACAATCTTATTACGAACATCATCTACTGAGTTAGTACGCGATGCGTTAATTTCTAATACGTCTAAGTCATTCAGATCAAGTTCGTTAAACAGCAGTTTGGCAAGTGTAGTTTTACCAATACCTGCGTTACCGCTGAATAGCAAATGCGGAATAGTTTTATCTTTAATCCAAGTGTTTACTTGCTTACGTTGTGCCTCATCTCGAAACACATAACCGTCAACTGTTTTAGGACGGTATTTTTCTACCCATAGTTCTTTCATTTGATTAACTCACTCCATATCTTTAATTTGTTACGCTTAGTATCTATTCTAGCATCAATCTCGGCTTTTGTCAAGAGTCCACTTTCAATCATTAGATTTATCATACACTGAACATCGCCAACTTCTTCAAGTAGTAGCACACGCTGTTCTTCTGTAACTTCTTCGAGTGTTTCGAACTTACGAATAATCTTGCTACAGCGTTGTGCGAGTTCACCACATTCTTCCATAGTAAGAACCATAAGCTCTTGTAGTTTGTTTAGTGTACCTGGCATTAGCGTTTCAGTCCTAATTCTTTGTAAGCAATTTGAATTGCTTTAGATTGAAAGTATGCATCTGCTAATGCATTATGCAGATCAGTCTGCATGCTTTTACGTGGATCCTGTTGGCAACAGCCAAAAAGCGTTCTAGAATCCCGTATAATCCAGAAGTTCCACGGAATCGGCTTTGCAGCGCGGCGGAACATGTCTTCCAGTATGGTATAGTCAAAACCGTAACCTTGTCCCCATAATGTATCAACACCAACGACCCACTTGTTAACTTGACGTAAAGCCTCATCTACGCTAACTGCACCAGTCTGATCAAATGCTTCTTCCATAATCTTAGGATCTTGTTTGCCCCACCACTCAATAGTGCTGTCACTAGCAGTACGCCCAAGAGTATCTTGCTCGTCAATGCTAATTTTTAGGTAAAGTTCTGAGTGAGGTTCGCTATCATCTAGCGGATTAAACTTAACTGCACCTAGCGACAGGACAGTTGCAGTTGGACTAGTATCAATAGTCTCTAGGTCGATAGTGCCGTGTGTAGCCAAAAGAAAACTCCTTAATTATTATATACATTATAGCATATAGCAACTAAGGAGTCAAGTATTATTTTACAAATTGTGCAAGGTTTGGCGGCACCCAATCCGGGCCTTTTAATACTTTCCCGTCTGCACGTTTGATTACTTTGCCTGTTGTAGGGTCTACTTTAGCAAAGTTAGTACGCATTACTTCGTTCCAAGCTGCTTCGCCATCCCACCCTGCTGCTCTAATAGCACCAATAGTAACAACTAGTATATCTACAAGTGCATCAAGTTGTTCTACGCTATCACCTGCAATAATGGCATCTTTTAGTTCGCCTGTTTCTTCTGAAATCAAATCAAGATACATGACATAGTTGTCAATGCTAGGTGTTTGATCACATGCGGTTTGAAATAAGTCAACGTCTTTAAATGGATTTGTCAATTTTAACTCTTAATATTGTGGATTTATAAATGAACCGGGGTCCACAGTAGCATGGGCGCCGTCTGTATATTCTGCTCCAATATAGATGTCGTTTGGTTTCTCTTCAGAATACCCAATAACACTTTCGGTTTCTACCATACGTAATTCTACTTCGCCGTCTGGGGTTTCTACTGTAAAGGCTCTAGTCCAACGACCGTGTTCGATTAGAATCCAATGACCGATATTATAATCATCTTTATTACGTGGTCCCTTTGAATAAACTTTAGCCCAACGTGGATAAATTCCACGTGTAGTGCCGTCGTCGTCTTTAATGATTAGTCCACCTGTAGTCTTTTGTTCACCAAAATACATATCTGATACAATTACACGATTGCCCACTGCAAGCGGCGTGCCTTTAATTTTGCTTAATTGAATAGCCATTATTTACCTTTTTGTACAAAGTTGCCTGCGCTATCTTCTTCCCAATCGGCCGCTTCTGCTGCCGTGGGTTGATTTTTTGCTACAGATTGTTCTTCTCTTACACCTGGATTAGATTGGTAGTAGTCTTTGAGAAGTTCTTCTTTCTTGCGAACGATTTTACCACCTGTACCAAGCTGATCGCCGCGTGCATTTACACGAGCATTACCTACTGCTGGTATTAGTTCATTGCGTTGACGTAGCATATCCATGTCAACAATTTTGCCGTTAGCGCTTCTGTGGACTTTACGTCCTGGTTGTTTCATTGCCATTTTAATAGCCTCCTAGTTATATACTTACTTATCTCAGGAACTCTCTCCAATCCAGGTCATATTGGATTGAATCTATTTTATGAACCCCAATAAGAAATAAAACGTAGGAACTGACGCTGCTGCCGCGGCCTACACCCCAAACGATATTATTCTCACGCATAAAGTCCACAAGATACTTCATGTAGCATAACAGTGGCAACATTCCACGTTCGTCAAATGCATCAAACTCTTGTGTCAAACGTTTCTTTTTTTCTATAGTATCGCATTGCGCTAAACAAAAGTCATAGATAGGATATGTTTTATATTCATCAGGCATGAACCATTCCGACTGTAACGCACCGTCAAAAGTCTTTTGGTCTACATCTAGAGGAATATATTTTGTAAGTTCAGGGAGATATTGTTCACGCATTGCTGCGTTAAACTTTTCTATATCATCTGAAGGATCACATAGTACTACATGACACTTGTCAACATGACCACTATAGATCATATCAACGAGGTCGCAATTAGTAAAGCGTGGAATACCTAGTTCATCTGTTTTCATAAGCATGTTAACAGTTTAACTGATATTGATTAAACTGTCAAGTCCTGATTTGCCGTTTTGTTGTGTTTGTTGGAGATATTGTTTTGCACGTCTTGCTCGTGACTCTTCTCGATACATGTCTAGTATCGCAGAAATTTGCTCCTGTACCTGAGGATTCTGAGTCATAAAATATTTACGCTGGAGGTCGAGCACTTTATTCTCAACCTCAGTGTCACTAAGTTGTTCAAAACTATCAACTAGTGGGTTAAACATTAATCAAATGTTCCGTGGTCTTGTGCAAACACACTAACGCCACCGTTAATAGACCAAAAATCAATTATAGTTGGATTAGTCTGTGAAGCCAACACAGTTGTTCCGCTAAATGCTCCTGCACCTTTAAAGCTACCACCGCCCGAACTTGCCCAAGTAATTGTTCTTGAAGTTCCGTCGCTTGTAAGTTGTAGGCGCATTCTGCCCATTACACCACTATCTGGCCAATCAGAAAGAGTAAGTGTAATATCTGAACCAGCTTGTAGTGTTTGATAGTGACCGTTGGCCCAGCTAACGTTTTGACTTGCACCAACATTACCAGCAGGATATACTGTTTCAGTATTTGCCTTAAGTTTAGCATCGCTAATTACGCTACCGTTAAAGTCGTTATCTGCATCTAATTTTGCAGTGCTACTTTGTAGTGTTGTAATTTCACTTTCTGCTGCTTCTAGTGCAACCTTAGTCACATTGAAGTTTGTACGAAAGCCTTGACTGTCGTTATCTTGACCGGCCACTGGGAAAGCAGCGTTGAATCCTATTGTACTAATTGTACTTGCCATATTTTATATCTCCTACAATATATTTATCGTTGTTAAGTGTTAAATTCGTAATTTGCGAACAATATATACTGTTCTTGTGAATTACCTTCAGCGTTGTCTATTACATATCTATCAATATCTAACTCGTATTGTTTAAAATCAATTTTATAAAAATCAATGGTATTAGCAATTATGTTTGCAGTACCTGGCTTACAATAGCATAACGGTATAGCATTAACAAATCCTAACTCCGTTATTGTGTCTACTTGTGATGATCTCATCCAAAGAGGTAGAAAGTTCTTTTCTGTTTCACCTATATTCTTAATAGCTGCTCGCATATGTGTCATATTGGATATATAACGTGTTGTACTATTTGCACCGTCTGCAAGTATAGCATTACTATCAGTGGTGATTACATTAGTAGGCCACGGTCTATATTTGTTACTTTCTATCACGCCAGGTGTAAATGGCACGCTTACAGAATAACCTGCTTGATTTATAATCTCTAACAAACTTGTTACGGGTATATTATAGATTTCATCACGCCCGTTAATATTTAATAAATCAATCCAGCTTACTGCAACTTCGCCTTCTTCTCTAGTAGTAATAGTAACCTCAGAAAATTCACTTGCATATGTGTCATTAATATCGGTATATTTTGCGCTGTTAACTAAAACTTTGTCATTATTTTTAATCTTAATTTGATTAGCTGTCTTATGATTTCTCTTAGTAGACTGTTGTGGGTCGATAACTTCTAAATATACTACTTCGTAAACTACATCTTGAGTCCCTGGTGTTTTAGCAATCGCTGTTTTTACGCTACCAATTTTAAGATTGCGTCTTTTATGATTTTTTGCAGCCGCAGCTACAAAACTTTCAATAGCCTTTGCTTCTATTCCCGAATAAGCAAGTATTTTAATTTTAGTTTGTATACCAAAATTAGTATCGTTTGGTCTGTAAAGATATTCTGGAAGGAATATCTCTGCATTGTTTACAAAATTAACGAAAGCTAATCGTTGCACTTGCGGTAATAGTGGTTGTAAAAAAACATTACTATATTGTTTATTGTCTGGGTCAGATAATTTAACACTAAATGTTCGCTCAATAGCACTAAATCCAAATTGATCCTGTGCTTTAATTGTAAAATCATATGTACGATCGAGTGTAGTAGTATTTCCGTCCAGCTGCAACTGTTGACTATCAAATACAGTTAATCCAGGTTGTGACTCTGTACCAAAACTATTTACTTTACCAATTAATTCGCCGCTTAATGATAACGTTAACCCTGGAGGAAGTGTACCTAATGTTACAGTATATAATAAATTAGCATTTGGTACAGTAGTAGTTGCTCTAACATTAAGTGTACTGATATAGTTGGCACTAAACGATCCTAAATTTCTTGGAGTAATCCATGCAATAGTTGAATCAACTTCGCCTAATAGCTTTACAACAAATGTTTTTTCACTAACTGTATTTTCTGTTTCAACAATAGCAATTGTGCCAAAATTAATGCTAGTACCACTATTAAATGCAGTAAGTAAAGCTCTGTTTAGTGTTAACACATCAAATGCGGCATTACCAGTATTAATGCTTATAACAATATAAGTATTCCCTTCTACGGTGAATTCTTTATCAATAGCATACTCTGAATATGCATCAAATTTACTAACTTTAATTTGTGCTGTTCCAATATTAGCGGCTTCATACATATATTCAATTAGCTGAACACTATCAACATCGTATCCTATACGCTGCGCCGCAATGGTAAATTTATATTCTTGTGTTACAGCAGGCTGATAAGGTACTCTACCAGCAATTTCGCCTGTAACAATATCAAGTGTTAGGCCTGGAGGAAGTATACTAGGAGTGCTATCATCATTGAGAGAAGTTTGATAGTAACTAACAACACCTGATAGCGTATTAGGATCAATCACATCTAGTATTAGTGTAACATAATTATTAGCTCTTCTATACCCAAAGTCTCTTGGTGTTAACCAAATTGGCACACGAATATGAGTATTGTCGGCACTAAATACTCCGGTACCTACATTCATAACAGTAGTGTCCGATCTAAAGAAATCGTCGCCTACTACATACAATTTAAATGTACGACTTGCAACGGTATCTCCGTCACTTACACTAACTGTAAATTCGTAATAGCGATTAAGTTTCTTAGGAGACTGTGTAGGAGTACTTAGATCGTAAATTGTAGTGTCATAATAAAAACTGTCAAAGCCGTTAGAACTAGGAACACTCCAGTCGTATGCACTGGTACTTCCTGCATCATATCCTGCATCATCATAATAACCAGCTGCTGATGATTTTTCTATCGCAAGGATAGGATCAACAACGCCGACTAATCTACCATCGCGTGTTAGTTGTATGCCCGGAGGTAGAGTGCCACCTTTAGCTGGAACAAAATATTCAAGAACTTGTCCAGCAGCAGTATCAGTATCTATCACTTCTAATTGAAAGTCAACTGGTGCGCTGTCTAAGATATAGTAAACACCGTTATTACCTGCTGCTAATAAGTCTGCAGGAGTTTGCCAAACTGGTATATCGGCACCTTGTACTGTTATTTTAAATGTTCTGTCACTTATTTGTGAATTATATGTTGCTCTAAGTACAAATGTACTAACAGTTTCTCTTGCAACCTCTATTGGAGTTCCTGCTATTGTATTATTAGTTAATCTTAATCCTGCCGGCAAACTTCCACTTATTAGTTTAACAGTTGCACTCGGTTGTGAAAGTAGTAGTGATAACGGAGCAATCGTCACCTGCTCTTCGAGAGTGCCAAGACTATCACCGTTATTGCTTGTCCAAAAGTTTGCCATATATACTATTCCCTATATAGCATATTTATCTAAATTTTAGATACTACTGTAATCTGATACTAATGAGCTCGGAGCTGTAATTGAACCGTAGTCGATTGTAGTAGCTCTAAACAATAATTCTATACTTGTTGTTATATTATCAGATATTAATCCGTAGTCTGCACCTGTAACAATTCTATCTAATTCTTCTACATCAATACCGTTAACTGTACCAGTTAATGCTCCAACAACTGAAGTTGCATTAACAGTTGTTGCAGTTAGTGTACCTACATTATTAATATTAAATGCGTTAGCATCAAGAGCAGCTCCTAATGCTGGATTTTTATCTTGGAATATCAAATCTGTAGCATTAATTGCAACAGTGATATTACTTCCGGTTAACGAAGTGTCAATGTTCTGTCCGCCGTTAATGCCAAATGCTCTACCTACACCTGAAAGACTTAGTGTACTTCCATCAGTTCTAACAGTAATATTACCATTGTTGGTAATTGTAATACTTGTACCGTCGGAGCTAAGTGACATATTATCACCTGCAATTAGACTTCTAAAGTTTAGTATACTATTTTCTTTAGTATAAAATACTCCAGTACCTGTACCTAAGTTTGCTGCATTATTTTGCGGCACAACTCTTGCATCAAGTTCGTCAAAGTTGTTGTTAACCTTAACAAATGCCTGGCGGAGATCATCGCCTGTACCGTCGTTTGCTATATTACCTACATTAATTCTGCTGATTGTCATTTGTTATTCTCCGTTTATAGTGCTGCTATTCTTGATTGGAAATCTGTAAAGTTTGTACTTGCTGCAACTTCAGTTTTTAATGTTGCTAGTGTAATTGTTTCACTTATTAATGCGGCCGTAGTTTGAACAGAAGCATCTGGGAATGTTATTGTACCGTTTAAATACAAATCTTTAAATTTATGAGTAGGAGCACCTAAATCGTAAACGCCGTTTGCTGCCGGAACTACATTAGTTCTAATAGTTTGATCTAAGTTAAATGCAGCAAGTACACTATCAATCATCAGTGTCGAATCGTCAGCAAATACACTACCAACTAAATCTCCCGTGTTGTTAACATCAACTGTGATTAATCCATTTGATAAATCTGCTGCTGTTAAGTACCCTGAATTATTAAACAGTGTACTAATATTAGCACCTGGTTGTACAGCAGTCGCTGCCAATCCTCCTTGCACACTTGTAGCAGCATCAGTAATGCCGTATCCTCCAAGTGTAGTTGGAGTAACAGTTAAATTACCAAACGCAACAGTGGTTAAATAACCAACATTGTTAGTAAGTTGACCAATATTGTCGCCAGGCACTAGTACATTCATGTCATCTATTAAATCACTAAGTTGCGTAGGACGATTACTTAAATCATTGTAACTGCCTGTTACTGCAACAGTTGCAATTTCAGTGCCACCTTTTTTAATACTTGCAGCACTTAGTACACCTGCTGCAACAGTGCCACTAGCAGTAACATCAGTTACGCCAATAATACCGTTGCTTGTAAGTTGTAGATTATCTCCACTGGGTATTTCTTTTAATTTGTTACCATCAGTTGTGTCAACTATTAGTGGGTATCTATTCGCCATGTGTATTTTCCTCGCTTAGTGTATTTATTTGCTTTGCCATTATACTCTACCCACAACTGCTTCAACTGTTCCGCGATCGCTATCAGTCTTAACTCCAACTGCTTTACCAATAACTGTTCCTACTTTTGGATCATTATCAACAACTGCATAACCTGGTATTGAACTTGCAACTAACATATCACCTTTGGCAACTGTACCAATTACATTAACCGGAACACGACCTTGCAATGCTACACAAGTTTTAATACCTGGGCAACCTGCGTTCATGATATAAGCACTTTGATCACTTACTACGCCTGCAACTCTTGTTGTACGGTGTGTAGTGCTTTCGGTAACTTCTTTATCACCGCCAAATACCAGTACAGTACCTACAGCATATTCAAGATCGCCTTCATAGTACTCTGCTAAGTCAGCGTATGTTGCTTGCATGCGTGATCCAGCAGTTAAACTCCAGTTACCTGTAATAGTACCTGCTGTTGCTGCTGCACCAGTTGTAAGAGTTGTAGTAGTTACACTGCCGCCTGTTGTAACAGTTGTAGTTGAACTTGCAGTAGTTGCATTACCGCTCAGTGCCGCTGTAATTGTACCAGCACCAAAGTTACCACTTGCATTTCGCAATACAATTGTGCTACCAACGTTTGTTGATGCTGCTGTAATTGTAGCTGAGTTTGCTTGGCTTGTAATTGTACCAGCATTACCAGTTACGTTACCGGTTACATTACCGCTCAGTGCCGCTGTAATTGTACCAGCACCAAAGTTACCACTTGCATCTCGCAATACAATTGTGCTACCAACGTTTGTTGATGCTGCTGTAATTGTAGCTGAGTTTGCTTGGCTTGTAATTGTACCAGCATTACCAGTTACGTTACCGGTTACATTACCTACAACTGCTCCTGTAAATCCTACTGAACTTATTTTTCCGTAAACAGAACCGCCAGTAACAAATGTAATAACGTCTGCACCACCACTAGCAAATCCAGTACCAGCACCTAGTCCAATACCTGTACCTGCTGCATCTTTCTCACCTGGCGCCTCAATAAAGCTACTGTAAATCCAGCGTGATGATATTGCACTAGTTTCAGCACCTGCACCACCACCTATGCTACCATACGCACTGTTTGCCTGGAAAGTACTCTCAGTAGGAGCAACTGCCATATCGCCAACTTTAATATTACCGCCAGTGTTTATTTGTGGTTTACTTGCTCCACTTGCTGTTAAAATAACTCCTTGTGCAGGAGTTTTAAACGACAGTGTACCCGAGCTTTCTGCTAGTATTTCGTATGTACTTGTACCACCAATAACATATGCAGTAGCTTGTAGTCTACCCGTATTATCACGTTTTGCAATACTGGTGTTTTCGTTGTCGTATGATATTTCACTAGTAGTATATGCTCCGGTTGCAGTTTTTACAAGTACTTGACCCGGATCATTTCTTGGTGAACCATAAGCAATAACTGATGCAAAGTCGCCATCTGCTAAGCCGCCGCCTTCGTCGATTACTGTACTAAATGCAACTGCACTCGGATCACCTGTTCCAGCAGCACTGCGACCAATAACAGTGTCAGTAGCAATTTCCGGTAACTCGGCAAATCCAACACCTTGGTCTTTAATACCAACCCAGCCGCTAGTAATTTCAAAGTTTGCACTATCAAAACTTGCAAGTCCTAAATCAACTTGTGCAATACCAGTAGCATTAGCTCTAGTAGTAGCAGCACTCATTGCTAGTTTGCTTTGAGCAATTGCCGCTGTATCATTAACATCGCTGTTGATAATTGCTTGCGGCTCAATTTGTAAATTAACTTCAGTATTTGTACTACTACGAGTTACAGTAATATTAATATCACTAGTAGTTGATTCTACTGCGTTAGTAAATTCATCTACAGGATTTTCTAATACAACTGCTGTTGTTGCACCTGACGAGCCAACAACTCCGTTATTAATTGGACTTGCTGTGGTATTAAACTCGCTTGCAGTAGTTAATGTATATGTAATAACTCTTACATTTTTGTTTAACACTTTATCAAATCTAGACTCAAGTGCTACTACTGTACCTTGTGCAGTACCGTTGGTAATAGTTCCTCCAACGGTAAACAATCCTGGAGTTTCTGGATCTGTTAGCAATCTACGCTTGCCTGTTGGAACAAATAGTTGTTTAGCAACATTACCGGCTGCAACTGCATGTATTGTAACGTTTCTTAAATCGTCTAATTCGTCGTAGCTACTAACCGCTTGAACAACGTAGTCTTTAGTAGTTGCATCATTATCATCTGTAGGATCTAGCAAGTTTTTAATTTGCTTGCTGTTAGCATTTAAGTTAGCTTCTAAAGGTGTTGATCCGTCTAGTGCTAAGAAGCCTGGAGCAAATCTACTTGTACCAGTTAGTTGCGCACTGCCATTATGACCCAGTCTACGACTTACATAGTTAGCAACGGCTTTTTCTGTAGGAACAGCAGTGTCAGATAAGTCAATAAACAATTCGTCATTGGAGAACTCGCTAATTGTAACACCTTCCTTAAAGCCCAATGATGCTGCTCTTGAAATACCAACATCTCCAGCAAATGTAACACTACCAGTTGATTGGTCAACGACAAAGTACTTACCTACACGGAAGAATCCGTCGTTATCACTACTGATAAAGAATACTCTACCTTTACGTCTTTCCCATACTTGCGCAGATGTTGCGTTATCTTCGTTAGTATATGCTCCTGCTTTTGCCGCTGCGCCACCAACTGGTGCACCTAACAGTACGTTAGGATAGTTACTAGTGTTAAATCCGCCAGTACCAATTTCAGTAAAATCATGTCCTGTTGCACGGAGTAACGATATAGCAACTGTAATCTCAGCAGTTGATCCTGCTACTAGACCACAGTAAATATTTCTTTCAGCAACTGGAACTAGTCTAATACCAGCAGCTCCTGAACCATTAACATCTGTACTTGAAACTAATTGTGTATTAATATACCATACACTGTCAGTAGGAATCCAACGTCCACCAGTGGTATATGCTGTAAATTGTGTACCATCTAGAGGATTTGATAATACATCATCAGTAAACAATGCAAATGTATTTGTAGTTACATTACCTACATAATAACTATTGCCGTTTAATTCAGTTGTGCCACCAATTGATTCAAATTCTATTCTGTCACTGTTACTTAACCCGTGACTTGCACTTGTAACTACCACTGGAGTTGCACTGGTTATACCAGTAATATCACCGGTAGTAATTGGATTATACTCAATTACTTGTAATGTTCTACCGCCATATGCAAAAACCATACCACCATTATATCCAAGGTCTCCTGGATTTAATATTGTTTGATTTGATGCATCTGTCGCATCTTGAACAATTCGTGTAGCATTTATTGAAGTTAACTTCTCAACTGCAAGATACGTATCAGATACTGCGTTACCAAGTGTGCCACCGCCGGCTGGAGCAGCAGTACCAATGTTTATATAATTGATAGTAGCAACAACATAACTATAATCAATGTCAAATGTAGCTTTAATTTGATTAGCATCTAAGTCTTGATTTTGATCATCTTTTGTAGTAAAACCTGTACTTCTATAGGTAACAGTATCGCTTTCATCAAAGTTAATAGCAGTACTTGGACGTGAAGTAATGTCACTAGTATCTACATTACCAAGTATAACATTTTCTCCGTGTCTATATTCAAATATAGAACTGTGACTTAGTCCGTCTTGCAAGTCTGGATAGAAATCTGTATTTGATCCTGCTTCTTGAACAGTGAGTCTATAAACTTCATTACTAAATTGTCCTGGCGTAGCAGTGTATACTAACAGTACTGGAATAGTTAAGTCGTTAGTTACATCTACTCCGCCGATATTAGCACCTGATATTGTTATTGTGTCTCCAATATTATATCCTTCACCTACATTAGTTACAGTAAATACTGGAGTTCCTAATGTTACTGTAATAGCAAACACTGCACCTGCACCACTACCACTTGTTGACTTTTGTGCAACAAGAGTATACACACCGTTGGGCCCAGGAGTACCAGTAATACTTGAATTATCAACAGATTCAATACCAGTAACTACAACTGCTCCGCCTACTCCAGTAGTACCGCTGTTAGTAGGGTCTGATAAGTTTTGTATATTAGTAATTCTATAGTTTAATGCACCTACAATTCCGCCATGATTGATGTATACAAACGCATTTTTCATTGGTGCTTCTTTAAAGTCATAGACAGTAATTGCAGTATCTTCTGATGCGTTAGTATATCCGCCATATGTAAATGCTTTAACAGGTTGCACCATATTTCTTGCAATAGTAACCTGATCTGGAATTTCGTTTGGATCAGCACCCTCTGCAACTAAACCAAAGTTACCATAACCATTTGAACCGTTGAGCGAACGTATTTCTGAACCGTTTGCAGCATAATATGCAACATGGCAATAGTATGTAAACATACTAACCATCTCAGAAAACGCACCGTTATTAGTTACAAGTCCGTATGCTAAGTCGTTAATTTGTGTAAAGTCGTTACCGAGTATACTTCTGTTACCTGCACTTTGTAAGAATATGTCTTGTATAACATCATCTTGATCGTGGCCTACATCACCTATATCATCGGCACCTACAAAGTTCCAACCGTTACCACTATTTGAACCTGGATCAAGATATATAACTGCTCTACCTAAGGCACTGTCATAGTTTGATATAGCGTTAACTTGGTAACGCTGGCCTTTGTAGTAGAACGGCGCAGGCAGTTCGGGTAATCTTAATTTAAGGCCGTGTGCTTGGCCACCAACATCTTGACTTTCAACATACAGAGTTAATGCATTTAGTCCTATTGAACCGTTTGCATCGGTATAGCTGCCTGAACTTTGTTGTACACGCATTGGTATATTACCAGCAAACGCATCAACATACATACCACCACGGAATGCTTTCTTATTTTCACTTCTTGAGAAACTTGATGCTGTTTGGATATATGGAGATTTAGTTAGAATTTGACCTTCTGGATCAAGGACACACATAAATCCGCCGTGACCTTGTACAGTAACATTTCTAATAATAGTTGCGTCATCCATCAAGAACACATCCATCTCGTCATTTCGCTTAGGTGGATTATAATTTACATCAAATGCAAATACAACTACGTTAACTAGCTCGCCAACTACACTAACACTACTAATAACTGGTGCCCACAGCAGTGTATTTGTTAATTGTCCAAATGTTGCACTTAGATTATCAGTATTTTCGTCGCCGGCTACTGATTTGTGAGTTCTTAATGCTCTGTAATATAGCGTTCCTTTTTTAACAAATGCTCCTTGCAGGTAGCTAACACCTGCAGCCCAATCTGGTTCAGCTTTTCCTAAACTTATATCTGGATCATAATCTGTGCCTAGATTCTTTGTAGGAGCAACTCCTATAAGTAGTTGCGCAGTAAGTGTTGATATGTAATTAATCGCTGCTGCTGTTTCAATTTCTTGACCTGCAAACCCTGAACTTACATATCCTGACCAATATTGACCTTGATTTTCAAGAGCAAATTCTTTACCGCCCTTTAATAGGTCTTTAACAATACCGTCTACAATATATCCAGTATCTCTACGACAGGTTGTTTCGTTATAAACCAGCGAAGGATACGTAGTTTCAATAAAATAAATTACCTCATCTTGTATAAATTCTTTGTTACTTTTGACAATTTCACTAGCAGCAAGATATTTTCCTAGATTAGTAAATGTTGCTCCGACATTTGATGGCTTAGTATTATCAGTAAGGTAGTGTCGACCAAAATAACCTTGTGTTACACCAGTTTGGTTAACAAATGGTGTGCCGGTTGTTGTTACAGTTAATCCGTCAAATGTTGCATCTCTATAAAAATATGTATCAGCATACACACTTTGAGACTGTCTGCGCTTCGGACGAATAATTACTCGTCTAAATTCGTCACCTTTTAGTGATATGTTTTTACTAATTCTGATCGGAAAGTCTTCTTCGTAAATACCTGTTTCAACTCTGATAAGAACCTGTTTAGCTTTAACATAATTACCTAATTCAATTTCTTCACCTGTATCAAACTCTATAGGTGATAATAATTGCATAAAGAAGGTAGTTGAGGCAGTATCTTGTGTATACGTAACAATACGTCCAATTGCTGCTGTGCGTTTACCTCTTAACACTTTACCAGGTATAGCATCAACATTGCCGGTTGATGTTTGATCTAATTCACCAGCAGTACTATTTGTAAGTTCAAGAGCATATCTATTACCAAATGCAACGTCTGCCGCTGTAGGTGAGTCAATACCATTAGTAATGATATTTCTTAACAATCCTACATTTGCAGTAATTGATGCTGCTCCGTTTGGCTCAGCTCCGCCAGCACTGCCATCCCATACAGTTGTTTGACTTATGTCTTGTGCAAATTTAGTTTGATATCTCAGTCCAATATTACCACTTACAAACGGAGTATATGCACTATTATCAAAGTTAGTTATTAGGTTAAAGTCTGCATACAATTCAAAACTACTCGCATCAACAACTTTTACATATGCAAATTCACCTTCAATTTCTGTCATGCCTGAGATAGTATCAAACACTACAATATTTCCATCTTGTAATCCGTGATTAGTAGTAGTAGTAACTAGTGAAGGAACATCTCCAGCCTTGCGAACTATGCTTTGTATAGTCTTTTGATTGTACAATGTATTTTGTAGAATAGAACTAGTAATTAATGTTCCCAGGAATGCAAAACTATCACTAGTTTGTTCTAATTGTGAACTAACAGCAATTCTACCACTTACACTTGAGTAGTAGCGCTCAGCCGCTGTCCTTGATAGATAGTTAGCGTTGTTACCACGTTCAGCATCAATTCTAAGACTATCAATAATTAGCCCTAAATCTCTTTCGCATGTAGCAACAGTATAAACAAAATTTGGATAAGTGTAAGCAAGATATCCAGATACTTCTGAAATTAGATATTTTTTGTTTAGTCTTAGCGTTGCACTTGTAATTATATTTACACCGTTTTCCACACCTGAACTAATTGTTACAGCAGGAGTAGTGAATGCCGAATGTGTTAATGTTTGGAAATATGGTCCAGGTTCTTCTGGTGCAGTTCTAATTAATTCTGCTGCTTTACGTGCAGCGGCATTAATAGTTCTAAATGCATATGTTGACGATGTACCTTCTTTACCATTGGGAACACCTTGCATAGTATCATCACCAATGGTACTAACATTTAATACTTCTGGACTTGAGTATGCAGTGTTATCTACATAATACTTTGTTGCTGCTTGTAGGTCTTCTGGACCATTGGGCGCACCATCACCGGCTAAGTCGCCCGGATGATCATGTAAAAACAACGCCCCGGTCATAGTATCACCTTGACGTCTAGTGATACTAGTTCTAGGCATTGCAATATCTGCTAAGAAGTTTCCTGTTAGCGTAACATCGTACCCTGCATCTACAACTGTGTGTAAATCACTTACTGCAATAGTTCCTGATATACTGAGTTTGTTAGTTGCAGCTTCTAACGTACTTTCTGTAGAAGCTTGCTCTGCTGTAGCATATAGAGCAAGTTGATCATCATTTACATAACGTATGTAGTAAGTTACACCGCTTGTGAGATTGTTAGGATCAGTATTTTCTGCATTAAAAATAAACCCAGTACCGTTAGCACCACTATCATAACCGTGACCTGATATAAACAGGTTTCCGTCTATGTAGTTTGTAATTGTTAATGTATATTGTGTATTTGTTGCTGGCTCTGCTGCAACACGCACAGGCAAGCCACTAGTGATATAACGTCTATCTGCGTAACCTTTAGTAATAACTAAATCATCAATAGTGTAATTAGTAGTTCTTCCTAGTTGCGAATTAAGTGCAGTTGCAGCACTTTCTGAAACAGCAACACCGCCGATAGCAAAGTTTGCAGCTGAAAGATGATTGCCTAGTGTAGGATTAACGTTGTCATCAACAAGAGCACTAAATGTTGTTGATAATATAATTTTTCCTGGAACACTAACTACATCAACTGCGATACTATCAGTTGCATTTACATCAAGGTCGCTGTTACTACCAATAGTACTGTATATAATTCCAGTACCTGCACTATTTGTTGTGATAATTTGCCCTGATTCAATAGTGTTTGGAGTATCACCTAGTGTAGTAAATCCAATCTGGCCACCTTGACCAAATACTGCGTAAATCTCTTGGAAGTTTTCATTTACTTTGCGAAACGACTCACGAATACTATCGCCTGTGCCGTCATTACCTTCTACACCAATGTTTACATCTTGTTTTGCCATTTTATGCTCCGTTAAATTGCTGGCTGAGCCAGTTTATCCATATGTATGTATTTATTATTTAATTTTATAATCTTAATGTAAATATAGTTATGTTTATAAAAGAATTTAAAGAAGAAACTTGGCACATTCGTAAGAGCAAATTAGGAACAGAGCATCCTTATACTCGCATATGTACCTATGCTGTATTTAGGTGTGATAGTTGTGATATAGAATTTGTGCGTCCGAGAGGAAGTATGAATCCTAAGAGATTAAGTAATAACTACTTTCACGTATGTAATACCTGCGATAGTAAGAAATTTGCCCAAAGAAAGGGTGTAGAACGCAAGCAAGTTTGGAATATGAGTGCTAGCAGTTCTAGACCAATTGGGAAACTTTAGTATTCTTTTTTCCAAAGAGTCCAAGCGCCGTAGCCAATAGCAGCATATGCTACTAAACTAGCAATTGGTTTAAAAATGCAATGCCGGCACCAATTAATATAGCACCGTCAAGTGTAGTACGTTCTTTAAGTCTAGCAGTAATCCATTTTTGTAACATGTTATTCTCCTTGTTATTTCTTCAAGCCGTCTGTTGTTACGTTAGCAACAGTTTTCATAGATTTTAGCGGAACAGGTAACGATGTGTCTGGTTTTACTAGACTTCGAATAGGAGTAGCACGTTGACCTAGATCGTGTCGAATACCGACTATTTTATCAAGTACTAACTTTCCTGAATAACCCGAACTATTATTTCTTGCCATTTTTGTATCTCCCATTGCAAGTATTTATTAAATATTACTCCTAAGGAGAAAATATCATGATTAATTGGATTAAAAATCTATTCACAGGAACTGTAGTTCCTACCCCAGTTGTTGAAGAGCCAGTTGTTGAAGAACCAGTTGTTGAAACTCTAGTTACCGAGACACCCTTGACCCCGCAAGCAGCTTGGCCGTTTCCAACTGACTCAGGGTTTATTGCAGTAGAAGGTATGGGCGTAATTAAAGTAGCTAAACCAAAAACAGCAGACGTAAAAAAAGCAGCACCAAAGACTGCTTCTAAAAAGCCTGCTGCAATTAAACCAACTGCGCCTAAAAAATCTAGACGTAAGCCTAAGAAGGTCTAATCATACCCTTTAACTGTTCAATTGCAGTTTCACAGCGAGTTAGCTTACGTTCTAGGACGGTTATAGCTGCTCGCTGTTTTCTTGACTGCTCTTCCAAACTCTGCACATAGCGTTGTGTAGGAATCTGTTGTTCCATACCATTCTCAGCTATCATAGTAAAGTGATCACCGCCTTGTGCTTTCAAGCCGCCGCTAACACGATTAGGATTCTTATCAGGTGACTGTGTTAACGCTGATTGTGGCTTGCGCCCGTACATTTGATTTAAGTAGCTCATATTTTATTTACCTCTTTAATTCGTGTAACAGGAATTCTTTGGGATCGCACCAGTAGGTTTCAAAACAGGCTTCTCCTGGCCCTGTTACCATACTTGTTACAACTTCACAACGTTTGAACCAAATATATTTCCCAGATAGATAACACTGTCTAGGTAACAACGAGAGCTTCTGCTCTTGATGTATTCGTCTCTTGTTGAACATCCATTGATCGGGCAAGCCCATGCTTATTTTTTCTGGTATTGGCATAGTTATATAACTCTATTGATGCTAAATTCTTAAATTTACTCTCCGCCATAATATCTGCGTATTCAAGGAACGATAACGCATACTCATTTACAAGAGGATTAGGATATCTGTCGCTATGCGCTCGCAATTTAGCCTTCTTATGTCCTGCTTCTAATAGTGCTGGAAAGTTAGGCATAGTATCGTGTGCAAATCCCTCAGGTAGTGCAGTGTCTCTACTATACGAATAATGTATTGCAGGGCGTACACCTCTCCAAGAATCTACTATGCGTTTAAATCTATCGTCGGTTGGTGAAAGGTACTCTCCTTCACGGCACAGGTGATGGTGTAAATCAAGTACAAGGGCACAATCGTTGACAAGTTCGAGGCTTGAATCAATGCCCCATTTGTTTTCGTCGTTTTCGATTGTGATGCAGTTTCTTGCTTCAGGTGAAAGTCGGCGTAACGCTTGTCGGATACCCTCGGGGCCTTTTCGACCGGAGATATGCACGTTGCATTTGAAATCTTGGAAGGTCTTGCCGTAGCCCATCCAGCGTACCATATCTGCATGATATTCAAACTCCTCTATACTCCGCTCTACTATGCCAGCGTCATCACTAGCAAGTACAGTAAACTGGCCAGGATGCATAGACAAACGTACATCAAGCCTACGAGCAGTCTCGCCCACCTTGGCAAACTCTCTTTCACAATAGGCCCTAACGTCTGGTAGTCTCCAATAGTACCGCCAATCCTGCTGAGTGTAAACAGGAAGACAATCGCTGCCGAGTCTAACCATTCTAAGACCTTCAGGTAAGCTACCAACATATTCAATTAATCTCCCGTAAGCTGCAATGTTGTGTTGCATAATATCCCACAACCGTTGCTCTGCAACTTCTTTAGTTTGACGGTTAAGCCATTGTACAGTAGTTGACTTAGTATTTAGTGGCCGCTGAATTTCTTCTAGAAGTTTTTTAGGTTGTGTTTGATCTGGGTGCATGTATTTGCATGCGAATCCTATACGTTTAATAGTCGAATTTGTCATATTTTTTGCCTTGTGCCTTAAGTTCTTGCCAATTAGTAGGATATCTATAATCACCGTTTAGCAAATGTGTGCCTGAATTGTGTAGTGCGTATTGCCAGCTTGCCCACCAACCGTATTTTGGGCTCAGCTTTTTATACCATCTTACAAATAGTATAACACGCTTTTTAATGTTTGTCAACCTACAAACGCCCGCTCTTGCACAAACGTACCCTGTGTCTTTTTACTGCCTTCACAAAATCCTAATGTACTAAAATGTTCTTTTAGGTCGTTGTTAAATCCTATACTGCCACACAACATCACACGTTGAAAAGACGGATCGTCAATCTTAACAGTCCCGTCCTCCATAAATTTTTGAATACGTCCTTTTAGTTTGGCATCTTCTTGTGTCACTGTGCTAATATATTTAATAGGCATTTCGTTTAAAAAGTCTCTGTAACAATCTTGTTCGGCATTTAATCTAGTTGTCCATGTCACTGTTATGTTTTCAAACAAGTCGTATGTTTCAGGATCACGCAGTATACTAATAAACGGAGCAATGCCTGTGCCACTTGCCATCATTACTAAGTGCCCGCCTAGTTCTAAGTTAGCAAGCAATAATGTGCCAGTTGGTTTCTCTCCCACTTCTAGCATATCGCCTACTTGTATATTTTGTAACTTGCTAGTAAGTGGGCCATTTGGTACTTTGATACTGTAAAATTCAATCCAGTCATCGTACGGTCCGCTTGATATACTGTATGCCCGTTTAGGTGTACCTTCCATACTTATCATTACAAACTCACCTGCTGTAAATCTGTATGTTGACGGCCGTTCAACACGTATTCTAAACAGTGTGTCTGTGTAGTGTTTAACATCAATTACGCCTAGTAGCATACTATCTCCAATTGTCTACCACCCATGAATCTTCGCAATTATGTGGTTGAGGATCTCCGTGGAATACTGCTATGCAACATTCTACTCTTGGAGTAACATTTTCAATTGTTTTCAATATACGATTGCCTTTTGTTCCGCCTGGCGAAAATTCTTTTGTTTTTCGAACTTCCCATTTCCAACTTAATATCCAACTATCTGGATAAAGCATTGCTTGCTGACTTCTAGTTGCTTCGTACAGCCAATCCTGATCACCAAACAGTCTACGCTGAATGTTGACTCTGTCTTTATCAAATTCTTCCCAAACATGACTTAATTGTCCAGTTTTAAATCGTATAACACTGCTGTTATATTTTGGCCATTTAGGCCGCATTGCTCTAGTAAAGTCTCGTATTGTACACCAATGATTTGGTTGATAGGTAAACAGTTTATCTATATTACTTGCAATTACAACATCTAGATCAATGTAAAGTATAGTACCCTTTATTGGGAGATCATTTGAAAACATGTAGGGCTTGTACCACCAGCCTGATAATCCCTTGGGCAATGATATTACTTTTATATTTGAATCTAATCCGTTTGCATCTTCAGTCATGCACACAAATTCGTAATCTATTCTACAATTACGTTTAACCATATTGTACAAACGATTAACATAATCAGCAGAATACTTTGTGCCATGTTTTAAGCATAGCACAAAGAATTTATTTTCTGTTACCGGAGCAGGAACTGTAACAATTTCAACAGGAATAGATTGATGTTTAGCTTCTTTTTCCTGCTTACGTTGTTCTTTTATTCTGCGCCATTCCTCTTTGGAATATTGACTCTTGTCAATCTTAGCCATTTGCAAATAATATCTTTTGAACTTCAAAAGGTGTGTAGATTGCTGAGTTAGCACCATGCTCTGAACACTCTGCTGATTCACACCAGCAACGTCCACCGGACATTTCTTTAACCAATGCATCTGCAAAACGCCATGCATGTTCTGCAAACTTCTCTACACCTACGCCGTCCATTACTACAACTTCTGCTAATCCCATTGCTTCAAGTTCTGAAAATTTATACAAGAACGGATCTTCTCGATCAATTACAGTCTTGTGATCAAAACTATTTTCAAGCCAAGCCTTCAAAGGTTTTAGCCCGCCAAAGTCTACTGCCCAGTTTTTGTTATCTAATTCTTTACAACCAAATGTAAATTTAAATGCCAAACTGTAACCATGTAGCAAATGACAGTGTGAATGTTCTGCGTTAGGTTGACGGAACACTGCACTAAGCCCGATCTGATGTCCGTATGTTTTTGTTGAATAGTAAGCCATTTTATACTCCTAGGTTAATGGAGTGTGCGGAATATTTATAGAGGGAACGAACACCAAGTCCTCTTACAATATACATTATATTACAAACTACTTATCTTGTCAACCATTACGTTAGAATATTTCCAGGCGTTTGGTAATTCAAACGCATCATTATGTATAACAAAACTAACTTTTGGATAGCATTTAAACACCATTCCAATTTGATGTATCCAATACCTAGGATCAACTGCTCGTTTGTTTGCATCGTCGTAGTTGCTAGTGCCCTTGTACACGTTGTTTACAGTTTGCGTAGGGCTGTACAAGTCAAAGCCTATTAAACGCACTGTAGGGCCCTTACACAGCTTCGCAGCCAGCAATACAGCGTAAGGTCCGCTGCCCCATTGAAAGGGCTCGTCCCATCTTTCGGTTCCGTTATAGGGAAGTTTTGGAACAGCTCGAATCCGTTTAAATTGGTTGTAATGACCTACCCAATCTTCTCTAGTGTATACTAGTGCATAATCGTTTATACCATTGTCAATTGCTTCGTTAACCATTCTACGATCAACACTCACTAAATGATCCACAGCATAGTCGCGATAGATTGCATTGCATCCTATTTTGGTGCCACTTAAATCATCAATGTTTATGGAGGTGCGACTTTCGCCATTGCCGAATACATACATATATATATTTACTTTACTATAAGCAATATGTTATCGTAGGATTGGATTTTTTCTTGTTTAAAAACTATGTAAGTGCAAACAAACTCGCCTGTTATGCTCACACGATACATCCCCGGAGATAGCTCTTTAGGCTTTACTAAGCTCCAGCTGTTAGGTACTGCTACGCCCGGAGTGGTATTACGTACATACTGTTTTGAAAAGCGATCTAGCAATATAGCACGATTATCTTTACTGTACGCAGTTCCGTAGACTCTAGTACTTGTACATTCGTGACGCTTTGATCCTATCATAGCAAACTCAATATCTTTATCACCTGTAACAGGATTGTTAACAATTTCAATACGTATGTCTTGGAACACAAAAGAATTCTTAAAACTTATATAGGCAACTCCTAATACAATTAGTGTTATCATACTAAAGCCGCTGATGATGTTAGTAGCTGCTTTTATTAATGCGTAGTTGTTAAGATTCATTTCTAATACTTTTCACTTCTTGAGTAATGGCTTTTACTTCTTGATTAACTTCTTGTAGGTTTTTACTAGCTCTATTTAGTGTGGTTATCAAGTACTTGATAGTGAATATTGCCCACCACCACCATACTACAGCAGTTATTGCAAATCCAACCAACCCTACGTAGAATGCAGTTTCAAAATCAATAATATCAAATAGTATTAGTATTATACTACTCAGCAGAAATACTGTGGGAGTTAACCGTGCGTATAAGTCCCAGCGTTCTACCTGTTCAGTAATAATTTGATTCTTTTTATCGTCCATAAAGTATTTATAGACGCTACACTGTGTGTAATAATGTGCTTTTAATTAAGCACTTATTTGGCCGAAGGGCTTCCATTCGCCTGGGGTACCTTCTCTAATACAAATCCATCCTACGTATCCTGTTGGTTTTGGACTACTATTCCAAACAACATCACCCAATGCGTATGAACCTGAAGTTGGTGTGCTTGTACCTACTTCAAATTTCTTACCCTGCATGCGTATTGGTCCAGCAGTAGTAATGTCGGCGTCACTTGCAAAGTTTTTAACACCTACACCAATCTTACCATTAAACACTGCTTTAGATGCAAATATAACATCGCCACTTGGTTCAATACTAATGCGTTTGGTATCGTCAGTAACAATGTCTAATCCACTAGTAGTCCAAGTACCAATTTTAAATCGGTAGTCATCAGTTGCATCAATTAAAAATTCGTGGTCTAAACTAGCAATACTAAATGCACCATTTGGGCTACTGATTCCTAATCCTAAACGCATACTATCAGCATCATAGAAGATATGTTCGTCGATGGTGACTGCGCCAGCAACACGTAACGAATCTAATGTACCTACACGTTGTAGGTTACTGTTAACAATTCCTAACCCAATACTGTCTTCGCTTATTACAGTTTGATTAGCAATACGATATTCCTTACCTTTAGAAACATCAATTGTTTCACTACTAAACAATCTGTCCGGACTGCCTTGCATAGTTAACTGTCTAGTATTTCCAGCACCTGTCCAAATTAATCCTTTGCTATAGATGTTACCACCTTCTGCTTTGAATTCTAAAGGACCTGTTCTTTCGTTTCTTACATCAGCACTAATCTCATCTACGTGTAATTTAGTTGCAGTAATTTCACCCTTAACAGTTAAACTACCTTCAATGGTTAGTGGGTTAACAATAGTGTTAACACGCAATACTGTAACAGTAACGCCATCGTTACCAACAAGTAACGTTGGTGCAGTTGCAGTATCTTTAATACCAGTACTTGCAAAATTAGTAATTGTTCCACCGTTAATCTTATTACCTGATAATTGTCTATCAAGTATTTCAGGCTTTGGTGCAGGCTGTTTAGATATTGCTTCTACCGCTGCACTTACGGCAGCAAAGCCATTTCTCATTTCTATTAGTTTATTTTCCATATCGCTCATTGTGATAAATCCCTGCTGTTACAGTATTTATCACAATGAGTTATAGATTATGATACTTTAAGCAAGATAGTATCGATGTTAATACGTCCATTCATCCTAGTATCTACTGCACTAATGTTATCAAGGAATGTACGCAACGCTACTTTGCCAGCTGCCTTGAACGCTTTAAGTTGTTCATCTGGCTTGCGCAATGTCTTTTGAATACTAAGTTCTTCGTTAAACCCTGTAATAGTAGTGCCTTTAACCTGCAAGCCACTGGTACCGCGTCCCATTCCAGTTGGATCAATGTTAGTTGCAACATACTTGCCCAGCTTGCGAGTCTTAACATTAAATGTCCAAAGTTCGTTTGCTCCTACAACGTCTGTAGGATTAACACTTGCAAGTTTATACTTGTCGTCCAACTTCAAAAACTTCAGCTTACTAACAAGTTTATCAGCACTCTTAGGTTTGGCAATACGCGGAGCACGAGTTGCTTTGGCTGCATCAATGATATACTCAAGTGCTTGCATTAAATTTTCAATAGCACTAGTATACTTTGCAATATCTGATTTCTTAAGATGTGCGTAGCCTTCTTTAAGCTGTGCCCACATGTCTGTTTCTAGCTCATCCATCTTTTTCAACTGGCCAGCTGTGGGCATACGATCCAGTTCTTCAAAATCTAACAGTTCTTTTTCAAAGAATGTTTTCATCTTACGAGCATGTGCTTGCGTAGTACCAGCTTTGCTAAAATGTGTTTTAAAGTTAAACCCTGTTGGATCAAAGCCTGGTTTGTTTGTAATAAAGCCTTCTAACCATTCTTCAATTGGCTCAGCAGTTGCTCGCGCTTGGTCTGTAATACGCTCTTGGATAGTGGGAACATATACTTTAGAACTTGCTTTTTCGTCTAGCTTTGCTTTAGCAACTTCTTTAGCACCGCCTACGATTGTTTTTTCTAGCACTCTTTTAATATACTCACTTACAGGCGTCATTTGGCCTATTGTGCCTGCCAAACTATCCCAGTGTACAGCATGCTTTGGATTAAGATCCATCATTCCAGTGCGCAACAATTTACACAAGATAGCAGTATTAACACTAATGCTGTCTGCACCTTTAGCTGCACGAGCACATTTAATCTGTTCAGCAGTGTAATCGTTTTCTTTCATCCACGCCCAGCAATCAGGTTCTAAATCAGCGGACTTATAGTTGTCATAGTAAAACGATTTAGAATGACGCTGGAAAACATGATAATCATACCCGCTCCAATTTTCGCAACCTTCCCAGCTTGGACCCGTGACTTTTGCACCACGTCTAACTACTGGTGCCGAACGGGCCTTTTTCTTTGGAATTTTAATACCAACGCTTTTTGCCATGCTAACTCTCCTATTGCTGTTTATGTTACTATTATATAGCCGAGAGGCTACAATGTCAACTCTTTTTAAGAGCCCAGAACGTGGCTTGTTTGCCACTGAGATATCCTGTGATAACCACACGGTTTGTGTATGTGGGCAGATCCAACCATGTGTGGTGGGTTATTTCTGTGGCGTTTTCCATACAGAATTTGCCTGCAGGTGTTTGCTGCCATTCATAAATTGGTTGTGCCATATAGACCTCAACATCCTCTACATCACCCATAGTAAATTCGTGTAGCTTATATTTTTCTCTAACTTCGCCGTTGACTAGTTTATATTTCATGAGCTCCATCTTAGAGAGTACAACATGTGATCTTTTTCGTGTTCGAAGCGAATTTCAAATATAGGTTTAGGAAACCATCTTGAGTGACTCATAGGTCCAAAAGTCTGTACGCACCATGCAACACGTTCGTCCCATTGTTGCTGTGACATGCCACCACACTTGCCTTTATACTTCATGAACTCCACCTCAACAGGAACCATACATAATCCTGTTCATACACAAAACAAAATCTATACTGATCAAAATGATCTCTCCCAGCCCAGAATACACACCAGATGCCGGCTCTATTGCCCACCGCCTGCCACCGTGTGTCAAATTGTTCCTCGCACCACTTCATAGCATCTTGGTGCTGATCCTTGTGAATCAACACTTCGTAGTTGAACTGACTGTGAGTAGGGACCTTGATTATCATGTCCCGCTCCACCGTAGAGCAAACAGAG
>Ga0209284_10002257_pt1 | contig 26836 bp, 36 predicted proteins | sample FRY03_FD_187211 | JGI IMG/M metagenome (GOLD analysis project Ga0209284, IMG submission 187211) | Freshwater microbial communities from Lake Fryxell liftoff mats and glacier meltwater in Antarctica - FRY-03 (SPAdes) (version 2) | ecosystem: Environmental > Aquatic > Freshwater > Ice > Glacier...
CGCTCAAAATATCATCCATAAGATGTTTCCTCAATATGCTAAAGATATGCTCGTGTACATCAAAACACATATCATTTTTATAAAACCAGCAAATCATCGAGATAAGGTAGCTCTCTACAAAGAAAAAGCTCGCATCATTGAGTCTGTTAATACATGACTGGATAAAATAGGGTATCCACAAAAAATATCAGAAGTTTTTTTCAAATAAGAAAAAATCTCCTTCAAGAAGAGATTTTAGTGGTGGGCCTAGGTGGACTCTTGCCCCGCAGTCCTGCGGGGTGAAAACTACCGACTGGCTATATAAGTTTAATAAATGTCTCATGATTTATTCGATGATCTATATGTCCATTTCTTTTTATGATTTTTTCAAGAGTATATACTTCCTCTTCATTATTTTTGGTAAAATATCCTATAAGATAAATATTTGAAAGACGAGCCGTACTATATGTTTTTTGTAAACGATGTTCTCTTATTCTTCTTTGTATGTTTTTGGTACCTAAAGTACCCTAGACCCAAATATAAATATATCGCATATACCAAATAAGAAATAAAATATAGTTTTTTATACAAAAAAAACCTTGCGAAAGCAAGATTTATAACTGAGCCGCAAACAAATTCCGATTTTAGAGGATTTTTTTGATGACTCAGAGTATGCCAACCGATGGGAGAAGCTTTAATTTCGAGTTTTAAGAAGAAATTAAAGATTTCGAACAGGGATTGGTGAAATGGTGGGCCTAGGTGGACTTGAACCACCGACCAACAGGTTATGAGCCCGCTGCTCTAACCAACTGAGCTATAGGCCCATGAAGTATTGTATCTGAAACACAACTATTGGAATATATACAAATACCCAAGAACTACAACACCAAAGTACAAAAAAAATCCCACAAGGAGATTTAGAATGGAGCGGGTGACGCGACTCGAACGCGCAACCAACAGCTTGGAAGGCTGTGACTCTAGCCAATTGAGTTACACCCGCAAGGTGTGTGTTACATACTATATATATTTCATAGTACGTTTCAAGAAGAATGGTGGGTGATATAGGACTCGAACCTATGACCCCCTGCTTGTAAGGCAGATGCTCTAGCCAACTGAGCTAATCACCCATTCTGTCTGGTGGTCCCACGGGGAATCGAACCCCGATTTGCGGATTGAAAGTCCACAGTCCTAACCGTTAGACGATGAGACCATATTCATGTATTAATGGCGGGAGCGACGGGACTCGAACCCGCGACCTCTTCCGTGACAGGGAAGCGTTCTAGCCGACTGAACTACGCCCCCATTAAGTACAATTAACCAACTATCCCGACTTGTCGGGATGATCCTACCATTGAGCAATCAAAGATTGCAAATAGTTTGGATTTTTACACTTTTTGAGATACCTTTCTCATTGTCTTGCTTTCACAAGAGAGTCGCACTTTTTGTGAGCCATCAATACGAAAGGAAGAAACTTCTTTGTGTATTGAGACTTTCACATACTATGTTGCAACAGTCTTCTTTCTAGACTATCTGTGCTGCCAATATACAAATTGCCATTAGACAGTTCTAGTATATACACATATCACATGGTATAATCAAGTATAATTAGCCAACTATCGGATTTGAACCGATGACCCACCGCTTACAAGGCGGTAGCTCTACCACTGAGCTAAGTTGGCATAGTTGGAGCGTAAAGCCCCATTATATACAATTATTTTGCCATTTTTGCTACTTTTGCTTTTCTTCTTGCAGCAGTATTTGGTTTCAATAATCCAGCTTTCAATGCTTTGTCAATTTTGCTGTACGCAACATTGATCATATCTGCAGGGACGGCGTCACCTTTTACTTTTGTTTTAGAGATAGTCTTGATGCTATTTTTCAAGTTAGTCTTGATAACAACATTTTTAGTTCTCAATTTTTCGCTTCTTTGAGCTGCTTTAATAGCGGATTTAGTTATAGGCATACACAGGGTACAAATATATAAATAATACGTTGGTTTGAATAAGATGGCTCCGAGGGAGGGGCTCGAACCCACGACCCAGAGATTAACAGTCTCTTGCTCTACCGACTGAGCTACCTCGGATTGTTTACGTCACAACACAACATAGGGACGACTATATATATTCACAACAAAAATGCAAGATAATTTTTGCTTTTTTTGTCACGTATGAAGTAGTATTGATATTTACCGAGAGGGGGACTCGAACCCCCACACCTTACGGCACTGCGTCCTAAGCGCAGCATGTCTACCAATTCCATCATCACGGCATAATGATTCAACTTTGGGGAACTAGGATTCGAACCTAGACTAACGGAGTCAGAGTCCGTGGTCCTACCATTAGACAATTCCCCAATCTCTGGCTAATGGCCCCGCATCCTGTGCGGGCTAAACTTGTAGCTTATGGCTCAGAGCCTTAGCATACTAATATTATTGTCTTAATGAACATCTTTTTTGGTTGCGGGGGATGGAATCGAACCACCTGTCTTCGGGTTATGAGCCCGACGAGATACCACTTCTCCACCCCGCAGTGAGGTTGTTTTATAACTTTGGGGAACTAGGATTCGAACCTAGACAAACGGAGTCAAAGTCCGTTGTCCTACCATTAGACGATTCCCCAACATTTTGTTCACCGCCCAAAATAACCTGTTTGTGCAGGATAGTGCACAGTATATAATGATTTGACAATGTATTGCAAGAGTTTTTGATAGGGGAAGAGATGCGGAGGGTCTTTTGCTATTGCAAAAGTTGTGCTAATATGTATGATGATGTTATACTCGACCGCCAATCCCCGCCAGAGCAAACCGAAGGGTAGATAAAACGGGGTTGGATTGCGAGAGGTGTATAACTAACCGGCTACGGAAGCATAAAATTTAATCAGAGCGAAGAAATTTACGATTTCCAATACAGTTCAGTACAAGATTTTATCTTATTAGTAAACGCTCTTCATGACACAAGACAGTCTTCAGCACATTAAAAAACAGCAGACATTTGTTATGATAAAACCTGATGGGGTTGCTAGAGGCCTGATAGGAGAAATTGTCGGTCGTTTTGAGAAAAGACAGCTCAAAGTTGTAGCTATGAAGATGCTTCAAGCAACACGTGATCAGATCATAGCACATTATCCAGTTACTGATGCTAAGCGGGTAGCTCGTCTCGGTGAAAAGAGCCTCGGAACATTTAAAGAAAACAATGTAGATCCTAAGGAATTTCTTGGAACAGATCAGCCAAGTGAAATAGGAGAGAAAGTTGTTGAATATCTCATAAATTATATGACATGGTGACCGATTGTTATTATGGTTGTTCAATGAGTCAATGCGATTGATATGGTGAGAAAAATCGTCGGAGACACCATCCCAGCTAAGGCATTGCTGGGGACTATCCGTGGAGATTTCAGTATCGAAACGCCATTTCTTGCTAATATTGAAGCGAGACCAATGTACAATATGATCCACGCAAGTGAAACCATCGAAGAAGCTAAAAATGAGATTGCATTGTGGTTTCAACAAGATGAAATTACTATTCAATAAAAACTATTGATTTTGTTGACAAAAAAGATATAATACAGCATTGATTATTTTTAATTGGTTTAACCTATATACATGGCAGTAGAGCAAAAAGCAAAAAAGAAGATTCAATATCACATAGGAGTAGAAGTGAGTGATTTTGATGGAAACACATTCACTATCAATTCAACAAATCCAGGACCACTCAGAGTAGAAGAATGTCATATGTCACATCCAGCATACAATCCTGACAAGAAGATTGAAAGAAAAGCAAAAGGACATATGGAAAAATTCTTGGAAAAACAAAAAAGAATGGAAGCAGCAAAATAGTTGTTTTCGTGATTCTTTTTTCTATGATGGAGAACGTGTTTTATTCTCCAGTCGACGATGTTTAGAAAACAAATCATCAAAAACTATATCAGTGGCAATCACCCCGATTTTATTATCGGCCATAGTAGTAGTATGTTCATCAAGCCGACGCTTGTTGTCATGCTACTTCTTTTTGTATTATATGGGATTTTTTCAGTAGTGGATTATTACATCGATAGTCCATATTTGCTTTGGATATTCGTTGTTTTTGGTGTCTTATTGTTGATTAAATATACTATAGATTTTCTCAATTTTTATCTTGATTGCTTAGTGATTAGTCCAGCAGGGATGACCTTGTTTATGCGGGAAGGTGTTTTTGAGTACAAAACAGATTATTTTGAATGGCATGTTATTGAAACAATTAGTCACACCCAAAACAGTTTCCGAGACAAACTTTTTGATAAATGAGACCTTAATATTACACTCAATCATGCTATTTCGTTTCCTTTTGAAGATGTACACAACCCCAAAAAGATGGCAAAACTTATCCAACAGACACAAGAAAAACATGGAATGCGTCTAGAACATGACGATGAGGTAGACGATGAAGCACCAGCAGCTGACTACAGTGTATTGATGGAAGCGCTGGGTGAAGTCGTCCAAGAATATGTCCAGAAAAAGAAGAAAAAAGATGATGATTATTACGATGAAGAGTAATAACAAAAACTCTCCCACCTTGCAACGGGAGATTTTTTTATTATGCTCATAACATGCATTCACCATTAACCATTATTATCTATGTATTCGTGTAACGTTTGTTCCTACGCTTCCGCTACCAAACTCGGTAAATGTCCAGAATGTTGATCATTCTGATCGTTTCTCGAAGTCGCAAATAGCAAAGCAGCCAAATGAAAATCCACCAAACATATCATCCACGCAGGATCGGTCTTAGACAAGAACGCAGCTTCGGTCAAGTCACATTTTCGAAAACTCTCCAATACCGAACTCCAACGCGTCCTCCAACAAGGAGTCAAACAATGAGGTGTTTATCTACTCTGATGAGAACCAGGAATTGGAAAATCAACGATTATTGTACAGATATTGCAAGACTTGTTGGCACACAATGATATGCAGATCCAATATTTCACAGGAGAAGAACAACCAAATCAGATCATCAGTAGACGAGAAAGACTTGACCCCGATCATAAAGTGCCTGTCGATCATATGCAATTATATCACTCGACACACATCGAAGATATCCTGACGACAGCGCAAAGCACACAGCCAGATTTGATGATTATTGATTCGATTCAGACTATCTATAGTGAACATACCGACGCATCAGCAGGATCGCCAAACCAAGTCAAATACTGCGCAGAAAAACTTTCTGAATACGGTAAACAAAACAATTGTACTGTCATTATTATCGGTCATGTGACCAAATGAGGTGAAATTGCCTGACCAAAGTATCTCGAGCATATCGTAGATGTGGTTTTGTATCTCGAAGGAGATAGATTTGGGCAATTGAGGTTTTTGCGTTCCCAGAAAAATAGATTTGGGCATACGGATGATAGTGGAATATTTGAGATGACATTGTTTGGGCTCCAGCCAGTGTATGACATCAAAGAACGTATTCTCCAAGCGGCAAGTACGATGCCAGGAAGTGTCTTATCTATAGGTTTGGACAATGGAAGACCTGTTATTACCAATGTTGAAGTCCTTCTCAATAGAACGCAGTTCAAGTTTCCCCAACGCAATTGTATCGGTGTTGATCACAAGAGAGTAGATCTGGTCATCGCAATATTGGAGAGATATCTGAAGATAAATTTGTGATTATTTGATGTTTTCGTCAATGTGCCAGGTGAATTTGATTTTCGTGATAGTGGATTGGATCTAGCGATAGCCGCAGGTATTTATAGCCAATATACCAACACCCAAGCACCCAAAGATACTATATTTCTTGGAGAATTGGCATTGTCAGGGAAGGTTGTTAAATCCAGACTCCATGATAAGAGAGCTAAGGAAATACCTGATGGATTTGTCCTCCAAGATCCGTCTAATACGCCCTATATTCTCACACTCAAGTCATTGTTTTAGTTTCTTAGGAAATAGGTCTGTTTGGATCATCTGAGTAGGGTTTTCATGGAGACAATAATATTATTATACATATTTTTATAAAAAAGTCTTGATATTGGGGTAGTAATGTATATCATTTTGGCAAGTTTTATTATTTCCTGTCTATCTATGACGTTGAGATCAATCAAATCATTTATCAAAAACTCTTCAATTACATGAAAAAATATAACATCTAATCTCACAAAAACAGCGCTTTTGTCGGTGATGATGTTCATTGCACAACAATCACAAGCACAAACTGGCGGTGTTGGTATTAACACATCTACTCCAGAACAGATGCTTGATGTTGCTGGTGCGATAAAGATTGCTAACACAACCAACCCAGCAATTGAAGGATCTATACGTTACAATACAAGTACATCAGAGTTTGAGATATGTACAGTAAATGGGATATGGACACCGTTATCTGGAACCAATTGAGCAGATGGAGCAACCTGGTTAACAGGTTCAGGAGTGCCAAATAACACAAATGGAGTGGATAATGATTTGTACTTGAACACAGCAAATGGAGAATATTATAAGAAAATAGCATGAATATGGACATCACAAGGAAACTTAACAGGAGGACAATGAATTCCAGGAACAAACGGAATAGATTGAGCAACATGACCACAATGAGCAACATGACCACAAGGTCCAACATGAGCAACAGGAAATAACGGAATAGACGGAAACGACGGAAACGATGGAATAGATTGAGCAACATGACCACAATGAGCAGTATGACCACAAGGTCCAACATGAGCAGCATCAACAGTAGTATGACCACAAGGCCCAACATGAGCAGTAGGAACAAACGGAAACGATTGAGTTGATGGAGCAACATGACCACAATGAGCGGTATGACCACAAGGTCCAACATGAGCAACAGGAAATAACGGAATAGACGGAAACGACGGAAACGATGGAATAGATTGAGCAACATGACCACAATGAGCAGTATGACCAACATGAGCAGCATCAACAGTAGCATGACCACAAGGCCCAACATGAGCAACAGGAAATAACGGAATAGATGGAATAGATTGAGCAACATGACCACAATGAGTAGCATGACCACAAGGTCCAACATGAGCAGTAGGAACAAACGGAATAGATTGAGTTGATGGAGCAACATGACCACAATGAGCAGTATGACCACAAGGTCCAACATGAGCAGCATCAACAGTAGTATGACCACAAGGTCCAACATGAGCAGTAGGAACAAACGGAATAGATTGAGTTGATGGAGCAATAGGACCACAAGGAGCAACATGATCAGTATGATCAACATGACCAACAGGACCACAAGGCCCAACATGAGGAGCAGGAACAAACGGAATAGATTGAGTTGATGGAGCAACATGACCACAATGAGCAGTATGACCACAAGGTCCAACATGAGCAGCAGGACTAGGTATGCCAACAGGTACAACCAACGGTCAAACTGTAAGATATGATGGAACTAACTGGGTAAATAGCAATATATTATCTAATAATGGATCTTTTGTCTGAATCGGTCTTCTTCCTGCAACTTCTATGTTTCAGGTTAGACTTCCTGGTTGAAATTCAACAAACGATGTATTGAATATACAAAAAGGATGAACTAATTATATGAATATAAAAAATAATTGATGGACAGGATTTTGAATTAATACTCCATGACAAAAACTTGATCTAAATAATGGTAAATTCCGTTTTTCAGTGACTAGTAATCCTGTTCCACCGGCTGGTGATCCTTATGCAGATCTTGCATTCAATGGAACAACAAAAATACGATCAGTTGCTATCAGAACTAGCCTATCAGTATGAGATCCAGAAAGAACAGTGTTGCAAGTAGATGGGGATACTAAGAGAGTATATATTGGTGTCGATGCAACACCAACTGACGCAACACTGTTTATTAAAAACGAAAATCCAGCTGATAATGGACTATATATCAATAGTAACAATGCTCTTAATTTTCCTTCTTTAGGGGCTTTGTGAGGTAATCCAACTCCATCAGTAGATATAGATGCAAGAACAGCTGATTATCAGATAATTGGCGCAGATAGTATCTCTCCACTAGGACAAACCATAAGAAATGGATCGTTGTACTTCTACACTCCTACCACTCCTTCTACTGTACCAGCAAGTGTTGTTGGTATTATCATGCATGCTACCAACGATCTTACTAGGTGTTTTGTTTGGACAACAGAAATGGTTGGTCCAACTCCAGCTACAGCTCTGCCTACACTAGTAGCAAAAGAAACACCCTGTCCTCAGTAACAATATTCATTATATTATTTTCTTATTGATCCCGACATGTTCGGGATTTTTTTATTATTTTGTCAAGCCAAAAACTCCCGTCACAAACAAAAACTATCAAAAATTTGACAAAATCATCATCGCTGTATATAATCAGGCTATCTTTATTTTATGTATCCAATGATGATGACGAAAAATTTTTTTGCTCCTGTACTAGCTGTATTGATGCTTATGCAGATCCTTACACCCTTTACTTTTGCCCAAGAGACGGGTACAGTAGTTGAGCTACCTGAACTAGAAGTCTGTCAACTTCCACGACAAGACTACAAAAACTTTAGTAATTTCCGTCTTGCATATCATGCAGCAGTCGTGGATGAAAATCCAGTCTTTGCGCAAGATCATTTTCAGTCGATGCAAGATATATTGATCGCCAACTGTAGTGCCGTTGCATCTATTGTCCAAGTCCAAGCAGAGGATCTCGATGCACAGTGTAACAACATCGTCAGTCACCTCCTTGCCAAAAACAACTACTATATCGGTTTAGGTCGTACGGATGATGCTATCGCTACCCAGTCTTTGATCCAGACCGTATTGTTGGAACAAGACTGTGCACCGATTATCCAACCAGCCAGCCAATTTTCTATAGATCTCGTTGAACAAGAGATGATTGACAATCAAACGATTGATCTTGGTCTGGAAGTCATCCCCTACAAAGAAAATGTCTGTTTCAATGACTACGGTCCATCACATACCTTTAGAGAACAAGTAGCCAATATCCAAGATCCTGCTGTTGCAGTATCGGTGTTTGATACCGTGACCAGTTACTTCAATCAACTTGGATCAGTTGCCGTAGATGCTATTCAACAACAAAGAGAAGGAACACTTTTGTCATATGCCAAGAATTTGCTTGGATTTAGACAAGATGGATTGAGAAACTTACACTATAAGGCACATGTACTTCCATTTCAAATACAAGAAATCATAACTCTTGTAGATAGTATCATCGCAAGTGATGCTATCACAGCAGTAGATAATTTTGGAACAGACTATCTACCGGATATAGAGACATATTTTGTTCAGTTTCTGAATCATCCATTGCGACAGACATTTAGCGAACCACGTATGCAGAACGCATTGACTAGTTTTGCTTCTCAACCACTTGTATTGACACGAGATGATGGACTTGAAGAGTTTGTACAAACACAAGGTGATAGATGAGCATCTCTTGTTATCCCTCAGCTAGTTATCCAAGTACCTGATCCTATGGATCTCAACACAATGATAGATGAAATACAAAGAGAAGAACTTATTATAAATGTCCTTGATATCCAAGGAACATCAGAGATGGTAGAAGTCATGGATGGTGATACCGGAGATCTTATTATGGAAGAAAACTATAAACCTACCAAGATCGTTGCTGAGGTGATATATGCAGGAGAAAAAGTATCAGGACTCGATGTAAGTATACAGTACACTAATCAAGGTCATAGGGAATCTATGCAAATAGCATGGTATCTAGATCCATATATCTACACCAACAGCTTTGCGAGTCAAATCACTACTGATGCCAATGGAAATGAAGTAGAAACTACAACTATGGATATCCGTATATTTGGACCAGCGGGATGTGATGTACAACTGCAGCTTGAAGATATCATCACTACTGATGTAGCAGGAGAAGAATCATCAACACAGGATATCGCATTTGTATTCAACAATACAAGAATCGAAGTACAGACAGTAAATATCGATACTATGATCCAAGATATACAAACATATCGTGAAACAACATCTACAGCTACATCAACACCCACGACAGCAGACTATCTTGTTGATGCAAAGATATATCATAAAGGTTTCTATATGGCATATCTATATCCAGAGTTCAACAGCTGGAGAGTCGGATTTACTTTATTATCAGAATCATCGCAAGATTTTGTCACAGAGTTATGGAATCCTCGTATACTATGAGCATTTGCAAATCTCGATATCATCATGGCATGGTGGGATATGTTTGGATGATCAAAATCAAACTGATCAATAGAAGAAACTAATCCCATTTATCCAGATCTCCAAGATCTGAGCTACTGTATCGATGATCAAGGAGCGACAGTAGATGGATATTATTACTATCCAGCGCAAGATATTATGGTATCAAGCTATTGTTTAGAAACTTATGACACATGTGGAACATACCAATATACATTGGACGCCATGGATCTATACTATAGAAACAATGGACCAGACTTATCATGTGTCAACCTAGTATCTAACACACCTACAGGTTCATGAGATACAGACACACCTACAGGTTCATGAGATACAGACACACCTACAGGTTCATGAGATACACAAGGATGATCAGGATATGAAGAGATCCCATGATGTACTGATACTACAGCAACCAACTACAACTCAGGAGCCAACTTTGATGATGGTTCCTGTACACAAGCAGGACCTATAGTTTGATGTCCTGATCCTACTGCAAATAACTATGTAGAATGATCAGAGGATAATTGAGATAATTGGGCTTTATGTGATTACTCATAACTATTTAATCCACTAAGATATCACCATGGTACGACACCATATCAAAAAGATACGCAACCCACATGTCAGGAGAGCTACCTATGGTATCATCTCCCTGCATGGAATATTCTTGAGCCTTGTGGCTATCAAGACAGCTATCTTTCATATTGCCTGACTTAAGGCACTGGTGTATGGTTCAGCAGCTATGATGAGTTTACTTGATTTTATCCCACATGTTACTTTTGCCCAGACACCCACACCGATCGATTATAGTGTATCCAATAGTACCTATCCTATCATGACCGAGCAATGACAGATGGTGACATATATGTACTACTATCAAAACGAATCCTCACCCTACACAGTAGGATCTAATATTATCGTATCTGCAAACATCCCAGCAGGGATGTCCTACCATAGTAATGAATGACCTGCTATAACCAGCCAGACAACATCACAGATTACCTGGAATATATCACCAGCACAGAGTAGATTTGGGATGATATTGCTTAGATTGATGGTAAGTCCATCAGCGACAGGACCACTAAACAATACCGTCACCATTACCCACGCCAACCCCGATCCAGTAACTACCAATAATACAGCTGCTGCTATCGTCATCGCTAACAATAGCGCCATGACATCATCCAATGTAGATCTTACGATCTCCAAAACAGTCAACCGTAGTACGGCGACACTCATGGATGATATTATTTTTACTATTGATTATGAAAATAGAGGGACGCAATCAGCGAGTTGAGTCAAAGTCTATGAAGTACTGCCGCCAGAACTATATATCGTAAACACATCACTAAAACCGTCATCAACACAAAACAACTTATATACTTGGGATATAGGTACCCTTGCGCCAGGACAAGGCGGACAGATCGTATTGAGAACATCTATCCTCCCTATCGTAGAAAACGGTGAAACCATCATCAACTACGCAGTCGTTAGCTCCAATATGGTCGAGTCAAATATCCATAACAATAGTGCAGAAGTTTCTATTGTCGTCGAAGATGCTCAACCAAATATGGATATCTCTATCACTGCACCCAAAACTACTATCTGTGTCAACGAAACACTCAGATTGACTGTCAATATCGCCAACCAAGGTATCGGTAACGCCAACAATGTATCCGTCAGACACAACAAACCATCATCACTCGGATGGCAATGAAGTAGTAGAGCTGTCACATCACCATCAGCGTGAATCTACAGTTGGGTATACAACACGAGTTTTTTCCCAGGAGCAACTGCATCATTTACGATGGATCTCAAAGGGCTCGTAGTCGGAGAAAATCAGCAGATACCAGTCACTGTATTCAGCAATGGTATACAATATGATCAAGCTATATACAATCTTACTATCGTCCCTCAATCAGTATGTAATATGATTACCGATCCAGCTCCTATCCCATGATGTACCAACCCAGCAGCCAACAACTACAATCCAAATGCTACACAAAACAACGGATCATGTACCTATACATCCACAGGAGATAATCAACAAGTTCCATGATGTACCAACCCCAACGCCACCAACTACAACGCCAACGCTACGGTAAATAACAATACCTGTACTTTTGCCATCCCATGATGTACTAACCCCAACGCCACCAATTACAATGCTAATGCTACTATAAACAACGGTACCTGTATCGTAGCTCCAGGAACAGGAAACGTAGTGACTTGATGTATGAACTCAGCAGCTAGTAACTATAATGCAGCGGCAACAGTGAGCAGTGGTATCTGTAATTTTAATCCCAGTACAGGAACAGGAGGTACAGGAGATGAAAAGTCTTTTTTTATCCTTCCTAAGGCAAAGATTACCACAGCACCAAGCAAACCAGGAACCGCAGTAGTTGCTAAACCTTCGTCTAAGTTCTTCACAACACCACCATCACCCACAAAACCCACAACCCAAAAAACAGTCGAAGATATCAAACAAGCGGTAGCAAAAAAACAAGTCATAGCTATAAGTGAGGAAGATATCCCTGTGAGCTGTGAATCCAATATGGTATCTATTTACCAATATGCAAAAGACAACGACTTGATCACCGATGCAGATGTTCCTAAACTCTGTCAGCCTATCACTAGAGCAAAACTAGCAGAACTTATGGTAAATTACGCACTCAAACTAGCGCTCGTTGAACCAAATCTCAAAAGAACATGTACCTTTTCTGATATCGGATCATATGATAATACAGCAAAATTCTTTATAGCGCTGGCATGTGACTTTGGATTCTTGGGAGTCAACAAAAACGGAACAATTCAGAAACAGTTTAGACCAAGTGATTTGGTTACTAGATGAGAGTTTGCAGTAACCGCAACAAGATTTTTGTTTGGCGATACTCTCAAAAATGCTAAGGAAGGACAAACGCGATATAGCGGACCAATGAAAGCATTGTATGATGCATATGTTATGAAGAGTATAGAAACTCCTTATGAGAATATTCTTCTATGACATGTACTCAGTATGATGAGAAGAATAGATAAAGCAGAGTTAGTGAAAAACACGAAATATATTAGACTAAGAGAAACAAAATAAACACCACTATAACACAAATCCTCTGTCTGACAGAGGATTTTTTTAGTTTCAACAATTCACAATTCACAATTATACCTTCTCCACTATCCTCACAATATCTTCTATTGTACAATCTTCCAGCCTCTTTTTCGCAACATCTTCTGGCACCAAAAAATGCGTCTTGGTCATTTTTGCTATCTTCCCCATAGTCTTCCTACTAAAAGGAGCAAACACCTCCAAAAACTCCAACAGGACATCCATAGTAACAGGCCAAGGATGTTCTTTGCGAGTCAGTGCGATAAGGCAACTTTGTACTCTTGGTGCTGGACGAAAAGCTTTGGCTGGGACGGTTTTTGCATAGCGGACATCGTAGCTGTGATTCAGCAACCATCGGAGGTAGGACTTCTTCCCAGCATCACTATGGATCTTATCTCCCACCTCTTTTTGCATCATAAAAAATCCCGCCGACCAATCTTGCTTCCCATAACCAAAAAACTTCCTCAAAATCGGCGATGTAATGTAGTAAGGCAGATTTCCCACAACGACGGTTTGTGATGGAGAAAGTGATTTACTCTCCAATAGATCCTGGGGTTTTGTCTCCAAAACATCAGCAAAAATTATTTGTTCGGTACCAATAAATTTTTCTAGAGACTCCTGCATTTTCGTATCTTTCTCTATCACCAAAAAATGAGGCACGATATCTTTGATACGTTTGGTGATAGCTCATTTTCCTGGTCATATTTCAATCAGTGTATTTGCACTATTTTTTTCACACAAATCCGATATCTTCTCGGCAATATATTGCTGCACTTTACTATCATGAAGAAAATTTTGCCCTAGGTACGTACTCATGACATTAAATGGTTAATGGGTAATTGTACTCTTTACTATCTAGTCGTATAGCCTGTCATCCTCAGAGCATTGTCATCCTCAGAGCATTGTCATCCTGAGTGAAACGAAGGATCTTAGTGATACAAAGATTCTTCGGTCGCTTCGCTCTCTCAGAATGACCAGATGGTTTTGTTATCCTCAGAGCATTGTCATCCTCAGAGCATTGTCATCCTGAGTGAAACGAAGGATCTTATATCTCATCATATAGATCGTTTCGATGAGAATTGTTTATAACAATAAGCTCAATTTTTTTTGCTCTCACGATTCACTTTAGTTGTTTTTCTCTATTGATGCTCTCAATAATAGATCAGAATATTTCATAATACACAAGCTTTTTAACAAAATATTTTTTCGTAAATCAGTCGATAACTCATTCTCTATGCTGCCAAATTCTTTCTTTCAGGTTACTAGTTACACCAACATATAATACTCCATTTTTCTTAGATGCCATGATATACACATATCCTTCTTTCATATTGTCCTATGATGATATCAAAGATTCTTCGGTCGCTTCGCTCTCTCAGAATGACGGGCATGTTATTTTATCGTACTGCGTAATGATACTTTGTTTTCATCCGCAACGATATGACCTGCTCGTGTTTTCCCTTTGAGGAGTTTTTCTTGTTGGACAAAGAACGGATCTTGGATGTTTTGTCCAGCCATCGCACCAAACTGTTTATATAGCTGCAACAAAGGATCAAACTGCACAAATACATACCCAATACTTCCATCAGGACCAGCAGTTGGTTTATGGATATTACTTTTTTGTAACAAACTATTTGCTCACAGACTAATAATACTTGCATTTTCTTCTCTGTATGCCTGGAGTGTCACCGGCACCAATCCAAACAATGTTGCTTGGTATGATACGCGACTTGCTTGTTCAACCGCTTGGATAAGGGTTGGATCTATCCCAGCCATCACTGCAAGTGGTTCTTGGAGAAGAGGAAATATAGATCTAATAAGGGGAAACGCAGCAGCTGATTCCAACAACAACGCAACACGCAGATCGGTAAATGTAGGGCTGTTCTGTATGATGAGCCCAGCATTACTCGAAATAATATCTTCAAGTGTTGCATCATCAGTTTGCGCAAACAAAACTGGATCATAAGAACGCATACCAGAAAATATTGCAATTTTATCTTCATCTGTCCATAGTCACTGCATATTGCTTTCTATATACACAATGGTTTGATCATCGATGTATGACGTTAGGTTGGGAGCAAAGATAGTTGTTGTTGGGATTTCTTTAGGTTCTTTGTAAATAAGATGTGCATCCAATGCCAATCATCATTTTTCTCATGCTACCGTCACAACAAATGCATCTGTCTGTGAGATAAATGCTTCAACCGTCGCATCCCCGATAGGTGCTGCATTTGGGTCAACACGAGAGATGAACACAACATCTTTTCCGGTAACTAGTGGCTTCATAACAACAAATCATGTGCCTTCAGTGATAGATATATTGCTATCGCTATTGATGATTTCTAAGGTGTTGGGTTGTGCAAAGATATAAATACTATCATTATATTTTTCAAATAAATAGTCGGTATCATCTTGTATGTTTATCATCGCAAGAAAATCTTGTGGCACAAATCATTTTTTTGCATCGATAAGAATTGCACTATATTGGTTGACTATCCCACTTCCAAATTGGAGTAGTCCGATATGGTTACTTTGTGCAAGTGTGTTATACAAAGGATTGCTGCTGGCGGTAGCGACATCATCACCCAAAAGTCTTAGCATACTGTTGCTCTGAACAAGGACTGCTTGTTGTGCTTGTGCAGATACATATGGAAATAGTGGCGACAATTTTCCTGGTTTATTACTAAGAAAAAATCGGCTCAGTACAGTGATGTTGATTGCTACAAACACAGCGAAGACAATAAGAACTCGACGCATATGGTTGTTTACTTTTTTTGAGATAGGTTGTTGCATAGTGCTTACTTTTTATAAGATAAATAATTGTTATTTTTGTTGTTGATATAACTTGTATTCTGCAATAATAATATCCAATACTTGGTCAGGTGTTTTATCTGATGTATCGATAGTTAGATTGTAATACTTATGATCAAAATAATCTATATTATATAATTTAAGATATCTTTTTTGCATTGCATCATCTCTTGCTTGAGTTGTATTTATAGCTTCTTGTAGAGTATTGTAGTGTGTTTCATTAGCACCTCTACCAGCATCCATAATTCTTTTTGCTGCCTCTTGTATATTTACTTCCAGAAATATATTAAATGCTTTTGGTTGGCAGTAAAATCCTAGACGACTATCTAAAACAATTGCAGCTTTTGGGTCCAATGCTTTTTGCATGTCTTCATACTGCTTATCAAATTTTTCTGCATTTCCAGGCTGGTCTCCCAGAAGATCAAAATCATAGATAGAAAGCCCCATTTGCTCTGCCAATTGTCTTTTCATATTGCCCACCGACAGATATTCATAGCTAAGTTTCTCGATAAGCATATCTGAAACAGTTCATTTTCCACTCCCTGATTTTCAACCAATAGTAATCACGTTTCTCTCCACAAAAGATAAAATTCTATTTCATCATAACAAGTTCCTTCCACCTATCAAGCAAATAGTAAAAAAGATGTTCAAAAATTTGACAAATACACCATTCGCCAGTATAATTAAGAGAAAGATATTTTTATTCTTTATAAAAACACCACAAATGACAAGATTTAAAAAGACAATGACAATGATTATGGCAACGGTATTATTCGTGCAATCAATTATGCCAGCATCTATTTTTGCTGCTAATGATCCAGCCACAACAGCCACATCATATGATACAAGGCTTGTTACCATAAAGATAGGTGAAAGCTACAACAACTTACTAAATTCTGGAGAACCATCACTATGGAAGAGTATGCGATTAGCTGCACAATTATATGCAGTTATGATGGTTGGACCCAGTTGTGAACAACAAATATCTACAATAAAAGCTACACGTTTGTTAGGCAGCCAAACAAAAAATGTTACTACTAGATCGTATCAGTGATTTGCAGAAGAAAAAAACTTTGTCGATACGAGAAACTTAGTTGCATCAGTAAAAATATCCCCTATTTGTACGGAGTTATTTTCCGATACTCAATGAGATCCTTCTGCTGATTTGTTGAAATTATATGAGAATTTCTTTGCAACATTTTTTCCAGGAGTAGATTTCAATACATTTATGCAAGGAGCTGGTAAAATTGTAGATCAAGAGGCTTATATAGAAAGTGTATTTACTCCAGCACAGATACAAAAAGTACATAACTATATTACTACTAGGCAAATACCAACGCAAGCTTGTTCACTTACTTCTGCTGATAAAGAACTATATATGCAAGCTAAGACACAGTATATAACAGCAACGGATAGTAATCAAGCAGCTGTTGCAAAATCAGCATTTGATGCCATGAATAAAATACAATCGAGAGTAGTCTGTACTGATGCACAGGTTCAATCAACAACACTAAACTCAGAATGTACCAACAAAATAAGTATTCTAAAATCACAGATATCTTCGTTACAATCAGATACTAGCGCATATCAAAAAGATATTGCGAGAATCCAGAAATCTATAGATACCATATCACAATCATCAGATTGTTCTATTAATACAAAAAGGGCTCAGTTGTGAGCAGTAACTAAAGGAGACTCAAAAACAAAATTAACTACAGACGTATTGCAGTTTCAATCAGTAACACCAACGGTAATACCAAATACAGTACCACAATTTTGTCAGTCAACAGCATCAGCACTTAACGAACAATTAAATACGGCATCATACTTTACGGTAAATAAACTCATACAAACCATAAAAGATATTAAACCAAATCTTACTCAAGAAAAACAATCACTCGCAACATTAATCCAAGCCTTGGCAGTAGACCAGTCTGCAACAAAAGCACAACAATTGGGACTAAGTAAACCATCGAGTGCTATGGGAAACTTTCTTACTGTACTTGAAATGACAGCACAGAATATTTTAACCAACTCTGCTATGTACAAGATCATTGATATATTGCCACTTATGGATATGTATTGATCTGCTTTAGATAAGACGTCATTATGAAAGGCAAATAGTTTTACTCTCCTCCAAGAAATTTTGGACAATGGAGCAAGATTTGTCCGAAATGAAAGCACCCAATCATTCATTGAAGAAAACAAAGATACTCCATGATTGAGATTCTGAGCAAGAGCTAATAAATCATCTCAAACAAATGACTTATCTATCGATATAAAACAATTGTCCGCATATCAAATCACAGAAGAAATACAAGAGACTCCATATTCTACTACAGTGACATCGACTGAGCCAACATTATCAGATTTGAATGTGATATATTTTGGTCCCAAAAATGGTGAAACTACAGCATACGACAATACACGAAACAATAGAGTATGGTATGGAGTAACTCCTTCAAAAACGACTATTATATCTGATGCTAATTATCGTTTACTTATCGACAATAAGCAATATAACAGCTATCTACAAGCATGAAGTTTTCCTATAGAGGTTATCGATGTTAATGGGACACATATTGCTGTAGTAGCAGACCATAAGAATAGTAAAGTAAGCTATTTAGATGCAGGAACTTATTCTAATGGTTGGATGAGAATTGACGTTGGACAAAATGGGCAAGCAACTATGTTTTATCAGAATAACAGTGTCTATCCTCGTGCTATAGACGCATCTGCATCTATCAATGGAAAATTAGAATTAGCTCTTAAGTCAGAGCTGATATGGCCAGAAGGATTTGCTCCATTTATCTCACAAGCTCCTAAGACATCAATCACTACTCAAAATTCGACAAGAGGATTATCAGTATCTGCAGACAATACAGAAAAGATAGCAACACAAACAACGACGCGTATTGATAAACAAAGACAAGGTATGTTGCCAATAAAGATATCATGAAAATTATTTTTCAGTCCAAATGTATTAAACTTCAAATTAAATAGAACTTACAATCCAGCGAATGGAACCAATACTATAACATTCGTAGCGACTCTTATTGGAGGGGCTACTTGTTGAGTAGAGACACATGGAAGTATAACATATCTAAGTGATGAATATGGAATCCCTGCAAAATCAGAAGAAAATCCAGTTCTTAGCGCAAACTTTAGTTTAGGGTCAGCAGCATATAAATTAGAAATATCTTCATCAGATATTGATGCTATTGTACAAGCACTAAGTGGAGATTGAGAACCAGATATAATTGCCATTATCAATAAAAACATTGTTAATAATCTTTCAGTTCTTGGCATGTCATTTGGATCAATTGTTGCCACGCAAGATAGAGTTGATGTAAGTTATTCAGACTGAACACAAGAGGATCTAAAATGACTTTTTATGCCTATTGTAGAAGCTATGGATCTTGGTCGATTAGGTCAATTTATTGATTTTGCCTCTGATGATGGAGATAAAGATCCAGTCGATCCTGTAGATGCAAGCCAAGAGCAGGCTTATGTCAATAACTATTATGCTGATCAAAACTTCTTTACAATCTCATTTATAGGTGATTCGTGATCCTTTGTAAATCCCACAGTAGCTCCTATGTTACATGTAGAATCTTGTTTTGATAAATGCGAATACTATAAATATTCCATGAATTTTTCGTCTGATGGAGAGTATACAGTAACTGTGCCATTAGATATTTATGAGAATGCTATCTCTATATCAGTAGAAGCACAGCATAACGGTTATCAAATCAGTCAGCAGTTTATGTAATATTCTATTTATTAACTATCAATAAAATCAAAAATACCTCAAGTCTCTTATCCAAATTTTATGAAAAATATATGCATGCATCGCAATGGGCGCATCATCATACTTTTGTTGTAGTTACTTGAATGGTAATTTTTGCGGCAATATGAGCACGGCAATTTTCGGGCCATTTTATCGGAGATCTAACTGCTCAGGCATCTTGACCTGTAGTAGATATGTCTATAAGTAATACAGTGTTGCCTGCACAGGCGACTCCATGATCAATGGTGACATTTTTCTACTATTATCAAAACGAATCATACTCCTTCAATGGAGAGGTTCCTAGTGTTATAGATATTAGTGCTGACATTCCAGCATGATTAACGTTTGTTGATAGTACCCCAGCACCAACCACGACAACAAACGCAACATTATTACGAAACAATGTATCATTGACTGACGGTGTCTATTGATTTATTATTGTAGAAATGCAAGTAAATCAAACACCTCCTAGTGTTATAACACAGACAGTTAATCTTGCCATGCCAAATAATACTGATGAGATTACATACAACAATAGTCAATCTTCACAAATAACTATAGAAGAGTGAGGTATAAATAGTCTAGTTGATGTTGATTTGTCCATAGTTAAATCATGACCACAAGTAAGTAATGTAGGATGAACAATAAATTACACTATCAATTATGAAAATATTGGTACGGAGACAGCAACCAACGTTTCTATTATTGATGTTATCCCAGCAGGAACACAGTTTATCGACAATGGAATTATTGGTATCAGCACTTCGCCACAAGTATCAACTATTACAGGAGAATTTGATGAGGTATATATTTGGAATATTCCATCATTAACTCCATGACAGCGATGAAGCATTTCATTATCCGCCACAGTAACTCCATGACTACCTGATGGATTCTGATTATTTAATGTTGTACAGATAAACAGTGACCAAAATGATACTTGATCAAATAACTTTGATTATGTAAGTACAACAGTGCAGGCAACCTGAGCAGATATAGCAATAATAAAGAGTGCTACGGTAAATAGTGCAAGTATTGGTAACTCATTCCAGTACAATATGGTTATTACCAATAATGGCCCAGAAATAGGAGAAAATATAATCGTAACAGACACACTTCCGGCATGATTGACGATAGTGTCTGCAACCTGAGCGACTGTAGTTGGTAATACTTATACACGAAATATTGCACAGTTACCTATTTGGTCATCAACATCGCGTAGTCTTACTGTACAAGCAACCGCAGCTGGAACAATCAGTAATAGCGTGCAGGTATCTGCAGCTACATTTGATCCTGTCCTTGCAAATAATAGCTCCACATTCCCTGTAAATATTGCAGCAGGAAATAACAACGGAACCGGATGAAACAACAATTGAACAGGGGGAACTAGTGGATGAAATACCGGATGAACATGAAATAATGGTTCAGGCAGCAATAATTCAACAGGGAGTAATAGTTGAGGTAATTGAAGTAGTAGTCCTGTCTGATCTACGACAGAAGATACCAATGTAGAGCAAACACACTGATCTGCTGAAGTATCTGAAGAAGGAGCGAAAGCATGTATATACGAGGATGCACAGTATGTCAGTAAAGGACCATTTACGGATACTTTGGGTCATCGAGGATTCCCATACATCGAGATGATGCGTGTATCATGTATACATAGATGACCATGAGGGAAAAAGTGACTATGGATTTATGAACCCAATAGATCTGTAACAAGAGCTGAAGTACTCAAAACAGTCGTAAAGATTCTTGGTATTCAGTTTGCTAATTTTGAAATACTTCATGAAGATCTTCCATATAGAGGAGATATGATATTTACTGACACTCCCAATTGGTTCAATCATTATGCACAATATGCATACAATCAAGGATTGACTGATGGATTATATACTACCGACAAAAACGGAAACAAATATTTATCTCCTGATAAATCTATTACGAGATATGAAGGTATAAAAATAATTATGTTGGCATATGCAAAGTTACAACAATCAGCTATAGAAACTATGGGGTCTAGTGTTCTAGGAGATGTGATCAACCCAAATGATCCATATTACAGTTATGTCAGACAAGCTGAAACATTATGATTTATATCAGGTGTTCCACAAAACAATGGAGGATATAATTTTGAATGATTGAGAAATATCACAAGATCGGAATTTGCAAAGATAGCATCATTACCATTCTCAGAACAGCTATTTGATATCGCATATATTGTAGAACATAGTTCGATATACCAAACTATTGTACAAGGAATACAGGAAACAACGATGGATAAAATTCGCTTTGCAAATATCGTATTACAGCAAATAGATGAAATGCCAGAAGAAGAATTCTTGTCTTCATTTAAAGTAAGTAAGGATGTCTTTATGGATGTTCTTACAGAAAAAGTGCTCAGTCCATTATTAGAGTAATAGATTTATTTCTGTCAAAGAGCTTCCAAAACCGTCTCGTAACCGAGTTGGCCACAGGCACTCTTTTTTTCTCTTCCCATGTTTTCTCTGACTGTTACAGATACTCCATAGGACAATACTATTTGTTGAAATCTTCTAATCTGTTTTGGATCAGATTCTTGCAGTTTGATTGTAGGATTTTCATTGTAGGGAATTAAATTGAGATGTGCCATTCTTCATTTGAGTAGCTGACCTGTCTGATGAGCAATACTGTCCATATCATTTATGTCTTTGATCATGACATACTCAAACATTACTTCATTTCCTGTTTTTCTGCTATACTTATCCAATACAGCCATGAGTTTATCCAGAGTATAAAATTTTGCAATCGTTGGTACAAGCTCTTCACGAAGTGCTTGATTGGGAGCATGGAGACTGAATGCGAGACTCACAGGTAGATTATCTTCAATAAACTTCTCCATCTGTGGAATCACTCCAGATGTTGATATCGTGACACGTCTTTGTGATAGTCAAAGATAGTTAGTGTCAGTCAGATATTGGCATGTTTTTTTGACGGCACTGTAGTTCATCATTGGTTCGCCCATTCCCATAAAGACGATATTTCTTACTCTAAATAGTGTCCCATCTTCTCTCTTTCCAAAGCGCTTTTTGATATAGTTATTGACATGCAATACCTGTCAGAGTATCTCTGATCGTTCAAGATTTTTCTTAAGGCCCATCTTTCCTGTTACACAGAAAATACAACCGACACTACATCCTACTTGTGATGAAATACATAATGTCATTCTGTTAAGTTTTTCTTTTTTGGTCTGTTTGTCTTTATGAAAATGATACATAAGAACAGTTTCTATGATATTCCCATCAGTAGTTTTAAAGAGAAATTTGCTGGTCTCTTTACACTCGTCTATTCTTTCGACAGTGATTGGGATGATAGAGAAGCGTTCTTTAAGCTGCGTTCTGTTTTCCTTTGAGAGAGTAGTCATATCATCAAAATCAATTGTAGCATTATGAAAAATCTCCTGCTCAATCTGTCTGATTTTGTAGGGTTGGAGTTTGTTTTCTTTTCTAAACGTTTCAAGAGCCTTGCTGTCAAATATGGAATGCATTTATTTCATAGAGTGTAAAGCTGTTTGTAGTAAGGTATTGTATTATCTATAAAAGTCAAATAACTTCAATATGATGGGTATGAGGGAACATATCGACAGGTTGCATGGTTTTACAGGGGATGTTTGCTTGGGCAAGGAGTTCAAGATCTCTAGCCATCGTGATAGGATTGCAGGAGATATAGATAATTTTTACTCCATAATCCTTCTTCATCTGTATAAGGAAGTCGATAACGTTTTTATGGAGTCATTCTCTTGGAGGATCAACGATTACTAGTCATACAGAATGCATTCTTTCTGCAAGCTGCGGATAGTCGACAAAGAGTTTTTCCGATGTTCCAGCAAAAAACATTGCTTTACTTTCTAGTCCATTAATCTTTGCATTGTGCCAAGCGTCAGTAATAGCTTCTTGTACTACTTCTACACCAATAACACTATTCCCAAGTCCCATAGAGAGGAAACTTAGTCCAATGCTTCCTGTTCCACAGTACAAATCGAGGATGTCTCATTGGGTATGTCCAGCAAGTTTTGCTGCATGATAGAAGAGTTGTTGTCATCAGACGGTATTGGTCTGAAAAAATGAAAATGGAGATATTCTAAAATTCAATGAAGTCATATCATCACCATGTGGATAGATCATTTTTTCATAAATATATCCATCTCCCCATCGAGTTTCTGTACGGGTATCAGCACCTCTCACAATATCTGCCAATCCGTTATTGTATGAGGTAATCCATGTCGTTACAGTTTTGTTTAGATACACATCTTTTTTACATAGATCCTGAAACTGTAACCAAAGATTTTTCATATCATCATCAAAATCCTTGTCAGCCAATACCAAATGCACAAGAAATTGTTCAGTATTGATCCCTTGTCTGATGACTAGGTGTCTGAATACTCATACATGGGTTTTCTGGTCATAAGTAGGAAGTCAGGAGTCTTGACACAATTTTTTGATATATTCATACAATACATTCGCCTCTTTTGTTATTAATCCACAAGTATCTACATCAACAATCTTACTAAATTCACCTTGTTTATGAAATCCAAGATTCCAATCGGTATGTATGTTTTGTCTATCAGAAATATACTTCCCAAAACTAAACTCTATTTTGTTTCTGTATCCAGTTTGCAGTGGAGAAGGAATAATAGGTAATATATCTATAGTATCCAATTTCCTGACACAATCTTTAACTAGATCCATCTTCACTTCCAATTGCTTGGTATAACTCATGATCTGCCATTTACATCCACCACATCCTATTTTGTGTGTAGCTTCGTTGTCTTTACTCGCATTGATTGGTATAAAATAATGCGGACAAAAAACTTCTCCATCAGCCCACTGTGGATCATATGATTTGATAGTAACGATATGCGCTTCAATAAAATCTTTTCTCTTTTTAACTATACGACAATCGACGACACTTCATGGTAAAGCGCCTCATTTGATCAATATTTTTTTGCCATCAGAAGCTTTCGCTATACCAATACCGCCATAGCCAATCTTTTCGATGCGAACATCTTGTAAAAAACGTAAGATTTTTCTCATAAACCAAATAATAAACAAAACATTGCCCAGTATATGATAATGCTACTTTATTGCAAAGTAAGATAATAGTTACTCTTCAATAGTTTTTTTCTCATAGAAGTTAGTAAAAACCTGTTCTATAATTTTTTTAGATTGCCCGATATAGGTAAGTGGATCAGTAAGAGATTTAAGAATATCTTCATTAGGGACGATATCTAGTATGCGACTATCATTTGATACAATAGTATAGTAGGGAGTCTTTTTATTATATGCTTTAGTCGCCAATTCCGCAGTAAGATCATGAGCTTCACTTCTTGAAAGAGGTTTACTCACTTTGGTAGGGTCTGTGATATACGTCATCAACTGCGCTGAAGTAACCGTGCCAAAACTTCTCAAAACTCTTTCTTTAGATCTGCACTCTTTTAGTCAGAGGGTATGTACGGTTTTTGCTAAATTTCTCACACAGTGATCCATAAATTTAAATCCATCTTCTCGATTGATTCTCATATTAGATGATCACGCCAAGTTTCTTGCGTACGGGATTTCGCAATTCATCACAGACGTAACCAGGTTTCCAGTCATATAATTTCTAAGAGACATTACTTGTTCTTCAGTAGTAGGATTTCCATTTTTTGCATCTTTATGGGGCATAGCAGAAGATCATTTTTTCTTTTTAGAATCAGTATTTATAAATATATTCATGTCATCTCATCTTCCCGCAGCAATATATTTAGCAATATTGTTCATAGTCTCAGTTATCCTTCATAAGGCATACATAACATCTGCTTCATATTCTAATCCACTTGTTTGTGCTGAAGCGGTCATATGTTTAAGTCCAAGCATTTGACAATATGTTTCCTGTAATTGCATGCCGTCTAGTCCTAGCACTGTTGCAGCATGATGATTTCCCGTAGCATCTCCCCATTTTCCTATAAGAGAATTCTCATACGCATATTTCAGATGATTAAGTCCAGATTGTAACATCTCTGCATAATGAGCAAACGGTCTCCCTGCAGTTGTTGGTAAAGCATCATACAAATGCGTTGTATCCATCGCAACAATGTCCTTCCGTTCTATGCTTTTATCTAAAAGAATATCTCTAAGATTTTCGATAGATGTTGCGATAACTTTCAATGCAGATTTGAGTTGCAATGCTTTAGCAGTTTGTGTCGTATCAGCACTTGTTCTTCCCATATTAACAAAAGGCTTTGCTTCATCAGAAAGAATTTCTTCGAGAGCCTGATTGATTGCTATAACATCATGTCCAGTTTTTGCTTCCAGCTCTCTAATACGATCTGGATCAATAACATCCAAAGTAGCTTTTTTCTTTACTTCAGCAACGACACTTTCCGTTACAAGATCAGGACGAAGTGCACCAAGGGTAGCTATAGCTGCTGCCTGTGCAGCAAGACTATAAGAAAAGGTCTGATCTGGTCACCAGATAAGGGCCATATCATATGTTCCATATCTTCCTGATGTAAGAGTATTAGGATCAGGAATTTCTCACTCAGGAAATCTTGGAAGAGGGATTTTTTTTGGTTCTGGCATAAATTATGATAAACATAATAAAAAAATGTGATGAAGATATTTATTATGTTTTTATTTTTTGTACTTCCCTATATTATGCTGCATCACCTGTCAGTGTATTTACCACAACGATTTGTCCAACTTCTTTATGTATAGGAACCATCACTTCCAATCCACTTTCCAATGTAGCAGGTTTTTTACCCGCTTGCGCTCTATCTCCTCTAATACCAGGAACAGTTTCAGTGATTGCATATTCTATCGTTGCAGGAAGGATAACTCCCAAGACATTGCCATTGTGTACCATCAAGTGTACTTCAAGATTTTCTTTGAGGTATTGAAGGATATCATCAACAATAGACTCATCAAGATCGTACATCTCTCCTGTATCATTTTCCATAAATGAGTAGC